>Ga0116227_10008901_pt1 | contig 18571 bp, 18 predicted proteins | sample S1TSphgellanicum_FD_89693 | JGI IMG/M metagenome (GOLD analysis project Ga0116227, IMG submission 89693) | Host-associated microbial communities from peat moss isolated from Minnesota, USA - S1T2_Fb - Sphagnum magellanicum MG | ecosystem: Host-associated > Plants > Peat moss > Unclassified... | reverse complement strand
GTCGTGCGGCTCAAGGAGCAATTGCGAGGCTTGGAAATCGAGACCGAGGCCCAGGTGTTGCACCGGCATCAAGGCGAGGAACCTCGACGCAGCGATTTCGACCCGTTGGAACTGGATCGATATTCGGCGCTGCAGACGTTTTCCCGCGCCCTGGCCGAAACCTCCGGCGACGTCGCCAGCATCCAGGCTCTGCTCGAGACGCTGACGCGGGAAGCGCAGAACCTTCTCACGCAGCAGTCGCGGGTCATCACCGAACTGCAGAACAGTCTGATGCGCACGCGCATGGTGCCGTTTCAGCGTCACGTGCAGCGCCTGACCCGGCTCGTGCGCCAGGCGGCGAACGATACGGGCAAGCGCGCAGAACTCATCGTGCAGGGCGCGGCCGCCGAACTAGACCGTCAGATGCTGGAACGTATGGTGGCGCCGCTCGAGCACATGTTGCGCAACGCCGTCATCCACGGCATCGAACCGCCGCATAAGCGCCTAGCCCAAGGCAAGCCTGAAGCCGGCGTGATCTCGGTGACTCTCACGCGCGATGGCGCAGAAGTCATCATCGTGGTGGCGGATGACGGCAGCGGCATCAACGTGAAACTCATCCGCGACAAGGCGATCGCGCTCGGACTCGTGGATCGCTATGCCAAACTCACGGATGAGGAAGCCATGCAGTTGATTCTCGAGCCCGGTTTCAGCACGGCGGGCCACGTCACGCAAGCTGCCGGTCGCGGGGTGGGCATGGATGTGGTGGCCACGGAGGTCAAGAAGCTCGGCGGTGGGCTGTTCATCGAATCCACGGCCGGCCAGGGTTCGCGCTTCACGATCCGTCTGCCGTTCACGCTGGCCATCAGTCAGGCATTGATCGTACGCGTGGGAGACGAGACCTATGCGTTGCCGCTCGCCACCGTGGAGGGCGTCGTGCGGCTGCCGCTCAACATCGTCGTGCGGCACCTGGGCAAGGACGCACCGCTGTTCGAATACGGCGGCCAAAAATATCGTTTTCAGCAGTTGGGGTCCTTCGTCGGCCTAGGGCCTACCCGCCTGCCCGAAGCAGAGGTGTCGATGTCGGTGGTGCTCATCCGCGCCGGCGAACACTCCACGGCCTTGGTGACGGACGAATTGGTCGGCAGCCGGGAAATCGTCGTCAAGTCGCTGGGTCCCCAGGTTTCGGGCATCCGCGGCATCGCCGGCGCCACGATACTGGGCGACGGCCGCATCGTAATCATTCTGGACATGGGCTCGCTGGTCAGATCGGAATGGCGCGCCAAGGCCGCCGAAACGCCGCTGCTCGATCAGCGCGACCGCCGTACGTTCGCGTTGGTCGTCGACGATTCGATCACGGTCAGGCGCGTGACCCAGCGCCTCCTCGAGCGCAACGGCATGCGCGTGCTGACCGCCAAGGATGGCGTCGATGCCGTATCGATCTTGCAGGACAATCTGCCGGACATCATCCTGCTCGACATCGAAATGCCGCGCATGGACGGCTATGAAGTGGCCGCCCACGTGCGCAACGACCCACGCTTGAAGGATATTCCCATCGTGATGATCACCTCGAGGGTCAGCGAAAAGCATCGGGCCCGGGCGATCGAACTCGGCGTCGACGACTATCTCGGCAAACCCTACCAGGAAAACCAGCTTCTCGACGCCATCGAGCCTCTCGTCCACCGCCGCAACGCGATCGCGCGATAGAGGCGCCGTGTCGGATTTGCGCGACGAACTCTACAGTCTCCTGGTGCCGCTCGCCGGCGAGCGGTTGATCGTGCCGCGCGCGTGCGTCGCCGAAGTCATCAGCTACCAGACACCCACCGACATGAACAATGCCCCACCCTGGTACGTGGGATTGGTGAGCTGGAGCGGACGAAACGTGCCCATCGTCTCGTTCGAAGGCGCGTTCGGCCAGCCCTTGCCGACCGTGTCGACCCGTACTCGAATCGTCATCTTTCACGCGGCGAGCGGCAAGCTGCAGGCCGGCTATTTCGGCATGCTCACCCAAGGATTTCCGCAGCTCGTGCGCGTCAATGCCGATGTGGTGCGACCCGACCCGTCGCGCACCTTTTCCGAACGCTCGCCGGTGATATGCCAGATCCGCATGATCAACGAGACCCCGCTGATCCCCGATCTGCAACGCCTCGAGGAAATGATCGCGGAAGAGACGTCGGTGATGCCCCAAACCTGAAAGACCGCTCCGGCGGGCTGCCTGCTAAAAACCCGCCTGCATGTCGCCGAAGCGGGTCTGCAACCACGTCAGGGCGGCGATCGCGGCGGTCTCGGTGCGCAGGATGCGTGGGCCGAGACTGACCGGGCGAAAGTGCGCAATCTGCAGCGCATCGAGTTCGTCGGGCGCGAATCCGCCCTCGGGTCCGACGGCGATTTCCACTCCCGCGTCGAGTCCCGCGGGTGGCGCACCCGTCGAGGTGTCGGGTTCCAACACCAGCCGGACCGTCGTCGGTACCGAGGCGCCCAAATAATCGACCAGCGGTTCGGGTGCCTCGACGATGGGCAGCCGGTTGCGCCCGCATTGTTCGCACGCATTCAACGCCACCGCGCGCCAGTGCGCGGCCTTGGTTTCGGCTTGGCCTGCATCGAGCCGCACGACGCTGCGGCGGCTCAACACCGGGACGATGCGGGACACGCCGAGTTCGGTGGCTTTTTGTACGATGAAATCCATGCGATCGCCGCGCGGGACGCATTGTACGAGAGTCACGGCAAACGGCGATTCGCGGTCGACGCTCACGCCGTTGCCGACCGCCGCGGTCACGCGTGCGCCGCGAACGCTCTCGACGGCGCCGAGAAATTCCCGGCCGTCGCCGCTGAACAGCGTCAGCTCATCCCCGACGCGAACGCGCAGCACCTTGGCGAGGTGTGACGCCGTGGCGGCAGGCAGTTCGACCAGGGTCCCCGAGGCGAGCTCCCGGTCGACGTAGACGCGGGTCAATCGCATGTCGCGAGCTCGATACCCTCCGCCGCAACCCGCACCATGAGATCCATCTCTGCCTCATCGACGATGTAGGGAGGCATGAAATAGACGACGTTACCGATGGGGCGCAGCAGCACTCCGCGTTCCAGGGCGTGCCGGTAGACCCGTTGACCACGGCGCTCCGTCCAGGGGTGCGGCTCGCGCGTGTGCTTGTCCTTGACGAATTCGATCGCGACGATCATGCCGCACTGGCGCACCTCGGCGACGTGGGCATGGCCCTCGAGTTCGCGCGCGCGCCGGCCGAGATAGGCGGCTTTTGCGCGGTTGCCCGCGATGACGTCGTCGGCGGCGAAAATGTCCAGGGTTGCCAGCGCGGCCGCGCACGCCAGCGGGTTGCCGGTGTAACTATGGGAATGCAGAAAAGCGGTGAGGTTGGCGTACTCGTCGTAAAAGGCCGCGTACACGTCGTCGGTCGTCAAGACCGCCGACAGCGGCAAGTAGCCGCCGGTGAGGCCCTTCGACACGCACATGAAGTCAGGCGTGATGCCGGCCTGCTCGCACGCGAACATCGTCCCGGTACGCCCGAAACCGGTGGCGATTTCATCGGCGATCAGATGCACGCCGTGGCGCGTGCAGGCCTCGCGCAGGCGGGTCAGATAAATGGGGTGATACATGCGCATACCGCCCGCACATTGCACCAGCGGTTCGACGATCACGGCCGCGACCTCGGCGGCGTGCCCGGCGAGCATGCGTTCCATGTGTTCGAACTGCCGCAGCGAGTAGTGCTCCCACGATTCGCCGGTTTCGCGGTGATAGCAGTCCGGCGACGGCACCGTGAGCACGTCCATCAACAGCGGCTTGTACAACGCCTTGTAGAGTTCGACGTTGCCCACCGCCAACGCGCCCAGGGTCTCGCCGTGATAACTGTTGGACAGCGTGATGAAGCGGGTTTTTTCCGTCCGGCCGCGGTTGCGCCAATAGTGAAAACTCATCTTGAGGGCGACTTCCACGGCCGCCGAGCCGTTGTCGGCAAAAAAGCATCGGCGCAGGCCTCGAGGGACCATGTCGACCAGCTTTTCGGACAACAGGACCGCGGGCTCATGCGTGCAGCCGGCGAAGATGACGTGCTCGAGCCGGTCGAGTTGGTCGCGCAGGACCGCGTTGATGCGAGGATTGGCATGGCCGAACAGGTTCACCCACCAGGAACTCACGGCATCGAGGTAACGCTTGCCGTCGAAATCCTCGAGCCACGCACCCTTGCCGCGCCGGATCGCGATCAGGGGTTCCGTCTCGTGGTCTTTCATCTGGGTGCAGGGATGCCAGACGACGCGCAAGTCGCGCTCCGTCAACGTCGCCGCCGCGTGGAGATTTTCGGCATTCATGGTGGCGGCATTGTCGCATATGCTAGCGCTCAGCATGACCAGCCCCGATTCATCGCAGGAAGCGTCTTTTCAGGTCGATGCCGGCAGCGGTTTGTTGCTCGGCGCCGCGCAGGTCGCGTCGCCGAATTGCGATGGCCGCCCGGCTGGAATCGAGGCGGAACTGATCGTCGTGCACGGCATCAGCTTGCCACCGGGCGAGTTCGGCGGACCTTGGATCGGGCGCCTGTTCACCAACACACTGCCGGCCGATGCGCATCCGTATTTCGCCGACGTGTGCACGCTGCGCGTCTCCTCCCATTTGGTCGTATACCGGGACGGCGCAGTCACTCAGTACGTGAGATTCGCGGAGCGAGCTTGGCATGCCGGCCGGTCGAGCTTCAACGGCCGGGAGGCATGCAACGATTTTTCGATCGGCATCGAACTGGAGGGTACCGACACGCTGCCGTACGAGGATGCCCAGTATCGCGTGCTCGCGAAAATCGTCGCTGCGCTGTGCGCCGCTTACCCGAGGCTGTCCACCGACCGAGTGGTGGGCCACAGCGACATTGCGCCCGGCCGCAAAACCGATCCCGGACCGGCGTTCGACTGGCCGCGCGCGCGGCGCCTGATCGCCGCCGCCTGATCGCAGCGAGGTCCGCCGCGATCGGGCGGTCCTGGTTGACATAACACTGTCGGGCATTCCCTGCTTCGGATGCAACGTGATTTGCGTCGCATTTCCCGCCACCAGATTCGGCAGAAAAAGCCGACATAGCGGGTGCTGCGGGAACTCCGTGAATCCCGAGGAGCCTTTTATTGTTTCGTTGGTTCGCGGACCTGCCAATCGAGCGCAAGCTGCGCGTCGTCATCCTGGTGCCGGCGATGGCCGCGTTCGCCATCGCCATGCTCATGCACGTGGCGACCAACCTGTTTCACCTGCGTCAGGAGATGTTGCGCCGCGCCCTGCACGTCGCCAACGTGACCGGCGGTTTCGTCATCCGCGACCTGCAATCGGGCCAGGACTCTTGGGCCATCGATTCGCTCAAGGCGCTGCACGATGAGCCGTTGGTCAGCAGCGTGGAGGTCTTCTTACCCGACGGTAGGCGGCTCGCTGCGTATGACCGCGCCCGCAACGATGCCCGTATCGAGACGGCGGCATCGGGAACGACGTCGGTCCTCGAGCCGCTGACGCCCATCCCCGATGCCGCCCGGCCGGTCATGGAGTGGCAATCGGGTCGAATCCTCATCACCGCGACCGTGATGCAGGCGGGCCGGGTCGTGGGCTTCGTGCGGATCGTCCCACCCTTCGACGCACTGTATACGGACTGGCTCGGGTATCTCTTGATCTGCCTCGCGGCCGGTGCGGTGGCGGTCGGTGCGTCCTACTGGCTGGCAGCGCGGCTGCAGCAGCAGATATCGGGTCCTATCGTGAATCTGGCGCACACCATGAAACGCGTCTCCGTCGAAGAGGATTACAGCCTCCGGGTGGAGCGCAATTCGCATGACGAGATCGGTTCGCTCATCGACGGCTTCAATCAGATGCTCGCGCAGATCCGGCATCGCGATTCGCGCTTGGAAAAATACCGTCAGTTCCTCGAGCTGCAGGTGACCGAGCGAACCTTCAATCTCGGCAACGCGAACCGCGAACTCACGCGCGCGATCGCCGAGGCCAACGCCGCCAAGGAGGCCGCCGAGAGCGCGAGCCGCGCGAAGAGCGAATTCCTCGCGCGCATGAGCCACGAGATCCGCACGCCCATGAATGGCGTGATGGGCATGTCGGAACTCCTGCAAGGAACGGATCTGACCCCGCGTCAAAGACGCCTCTCACAGACCATCTCGCGGTCGGCCGAGTCGCTGCTGCAGATCATCAACGACATCCTGGATTTCTCGAAGATAGAAGCGGGCAAGCTCGAACTGGAGCGCATCGAATTCGGCCTGCGTGCGGCGGTGGAAGAGGCCATCGACATCTTCGCCGGGCGCGCACAGGCGAAGGGCTTGGAATTGTCCTGCGTCATCGAGCCGGACGTGCCGAGCGTGGTGTTGAGCGATCCGGTCCGTTTGCGCCAGATCCTCATCAATCTGGTGGGCAATGCCATCAAATTCACCGATGCCGGTGAAGTCGTGGTGCGGGTCAAGGCGCTCGAACCGGCCGGCCGCGTGCGGTTCGAAGTCACCGATTCGGGCATCGGTATTTCCACAGAGGCTCAAGCACACATATTCAATGCGTTCAGCCAGGCCGATTCGTTCACGACACGCAAATACGGCGGTACCGGACTCGGGCTCGCGATCTGCCGGCAGCTGGCGAACCTGATGGGCGGCGAACTCGGGGTGCGAAGCGTGGTCGGCAGCGGTTCCACGTTCTGGCTCGACGTCACATTGGAACCGGTGACCGGTTCGCAAACCTCTGAAACCGGCATCGTGCTGGCGCAGCTGCCGCGTTTGAATCTCACCGGGCTGCGCGCGCTCGTGGCCGACGACAGCGCGAACAGCCGCGAGATCCTGCAGCAGCATCTGACCGACTGGGGTATCGACGTCACCCTGGCGCAGGACGGTGCCACGGGGCTGACGGCGCTCCGTGCAGCGGGCGCGCGGCCGTTCGATCTGGCGCTCTTGGACGATCACATGCCGGCGATGGGCGGCGTGGACATGGCCAAGATCATCCGCCAAGACGCCAGGTTCGAGGGACTGCGGCTCATCTTGTTGAACTCCCGCGATGGCAACGACGCCGTCGCCGAGGGTGGACGGGCGTTCGACGCCGTGCTGCCGAAACCGCTGCGGCGCTCGCAGTTGTTCGCGTGTTTGAGCCGCGCGATGACCGCCACGACGGGTGCTGGCGCCGCGACGGGTTCGGCCGCTGCGACGGGTTCGGCCGTCGAACCGGCCCAGCCGGCCCCTGCGCAGGCCCCCGAGCAGCGCGTGCTGGGGCCGCGAGTGCTGTTGGTCGAAGACAATCCGGTCAATCGTGAAGTGGCCATCGGCATGCTCGAGAGTCTCGGTTGCGGCGCCGAGTCCGCGGAGAACGGATGGCTCGCGATCGAGGCGATGAACGGCGCCGTTTACGATGTCGTGCTCATGGATTGTCAGATGCCGGTCATGGATGGATTGAGTGCAACCGCGGAGATTCGCCGGCGCGAACACAGCATCGGGGCTGCTCGCGTGCCCATCATTGCGCTGACCGCGAATGCCATGGAGGGGGACCGTGAACGGTGTCTGGCGGCCGGGATGGATGACTTCCTCAGCAAACCGTTCACGCAACAGCAACTGGCCGCGCTGCTCAAGCGTTGGCTCTCGCTGCGCACGCTGCCGGAATCGGACCGGCGTGAGCCCCAACGGCCGCCCCTGATCGACGTGGGCGTGCTGCGCAACATCACGGCCCTCGCACGACCGGCGCTGCTCAACTCGATGATCGATCTGTATTTGCAGCATTCGCCGCAATTGATCGCCGCCGTCGAGACGGCCGCCGCCGCGAAAGCGGCGACCCGGCTATCCGAAGCCGTGCACACGCTCAAGTCCAGCACGGCCAATCTCGGCGGCGTGCGGCTCGCCGCGGTGGCCAAGGAATGCGAAGTCTTGGTGCGCGAGGGTGGGATCGAACAGGCGGGACCGCTGGTGCTGCGTATCCGCAAGGAATATCAGGAATTTTGTGCGGCACTGACGCGCGAACGCTCGGCGGATGCGGCGTAGCGGCGCCGGCTGCAACGAAGAGAGGATGGGAGATCTATGGAACACATCGCAAGCGTGTCGGTCAACGTGCTCGTCGTCGACGATGACCCGGGCGCACGGCTGTTGATCGGTACCGCGCTGGAAATGGCCGGGTTCGGCGTCACGACGGCCGCCGACGGCGCCAGCGCATTGGCGGAATTTCGCGCGCGGCCGGTCGACTGCGTCGTGCTCGACGTCGTGATGCCGGGTATGAGCGGGTTCGACGTCTGCGGCGTTCTACGCTCGATGCCCGGGTGTCGGCACGTCCCCATCCTGATGCAGACCAGCCTCGACGACATGGAGTCGGTCAATCGAGCTTACGAGGCCGGGGCCACGGATTTCTCGTCGAAGGGCATCAATCCCATGCTGCTGGCGCAGCGGGTCAAGTTCCTGGTGCGAGCCAAACAAACCCAGGATCAACTGCGCGACAGCGAAGCACGCGTGCGCTATCTCGCGTACTACGATCCACTGACGGCGCTGCCGAACCGCGCGCGGCTGCTGCAAGTCCTGGAACAGCACGTGGCCTGGGTGACGCTGCGGCACACGGGCATCGCCGTACTGATGCTCGACGTCGACAATTTCTCCAGGATCAACGATACCCAGGGTCAGGCGGTCGGCGATGCGCTGCTCAAGGAAATCGCCAACCGGCTGCAGCTCTGCGTACGCGACACGCAGAATGTGGGTGACCCGAACGACGGCGATGTCGGTTTGCAGAACATCAACGATTGGGTAGCCCGTACCGGCGCGGATGAGTTTGCGCTCGCGCTGCCGGGCATCGCCACCGCCGAAGCGGCTCTGGCCGTCGCGCGCCGCGTGCAATTGACGCTGGAGCGGCCGTTCGCTTTTGCCGACCGGGAGATTCCATTGAGTGCGAGCATCGGCATCAGCATCCATCCGGGAGATGCGGACAGCGCGGAGTCGCTCGTCAAGAATGCCGATGCCGCCATGCATCACGCCAAGAAGGCCGGGCAAAAGGGCATCGAATGCTTCAAGAAGTCGATCAGCACGCGGGCTGCCAAACATCTGTCCCTGGAAGCGGACCTGCGCAAGGCCGTGGAGCGTCAGGAATTCACGCTGCATTACCAACCGCGTCTCGCACTCCAGGATCTGCGCGTGGAGGCGGTCGAAGCGCTGTTGCGATGGTCGCATCCGCAGCGGGGCTTCGTGCCGCCGGATGAGTTCATTCCGCTCGCCGAGCAAAGCGGTTTGATCGTGGAGATCGGCGATTGGGTGCTGCGCGAGGCGTGCGCCCAGGCGCGTCGCTGGGAGGACGCCGGCGTGCCGGCGTGGCAGGTGGCCGTCAACGTCTCCGGCATTCAATTCCGCGATGGCAGCCTCGTACGGCGCGTCGCCAACGCCATCGACCTGGCGCGCATCGCCGCGCGCACGATCGAACTGGAGTTCACGGAAGGTGCGCTCATCGAGTATTCGAGCGCGGTGAACAAGGCCGTGAAAGCCTTGAAAGTCCTCGGCGTCGCCACGGCGCTGGATGACTTCGGGACGGGTTACAGTTCCTTGTCGTACCTGCGGCATTTTCCGATCGATACCTTGAAAATCGACCGCATCTTCGTGCGCGACATCGCGTCGAAGACCGCCGGTAACGCGCCGCTCGTGGATGCCATCATCGCCATGGCGAAGAGCCTGGGCTTGGCGACGGTCGCGGAGGGGGTCGAGACCGAGGCCCAATGGCACTATTTGCGGGAGCGCGACGCCTCGCAGGTGCAAGGCTTCTTCTTTTGCAGGCCGCTGGCAGCCGCTGACCTGGAACGTTGGCATGCCGACTGGCTGCACTCCAACGAGGTGCGCGCGGCGGGGGCCGCTTAAGGCTACCCGCGCGAGCGCCGCCAGATGACTTCGGTGCCCAATTCGTGGCGGGCCAGCACGCGCGCCAGCACGAACAAGAGATCCGACAGCCGATTCAAGTACTTCAGGGCGTCGGGCGCCACCGCCTCGACGCGCGCCAACGACCAAACGCGGCGCTCGGCGCGGCGACAGACGGTTCGCGCCACGTGACAGGCGGCGGCCGCCGGGCCGCCGCCAGGCAGAATGAAGTCCTTGAGCGGCGGCAACCCCTCGTTGAAGCCGTCGAGCGTCGCTTCCAGCCGGTCGACGTAGGCGGCCGTCACCATGCGATGGCCTGGAATGCACAACTCGCCGCCGAGATCGAACAGGTCGTGCTGCACGTCGGTGAGACAGGTTTTGATCGCCGCCGGCAGCGTCGGCATGGCCAACAGGACGCCGATGAAGCTGTTCGTCTCGTCGACGGTCCCGTACGCTTCCACGCGCAGGCTCTCTTTGGCCACGCGGGCGCCGTCACCGAGTCCGGTGCTGCCATCGTCGCCCGTGCGTGTGTAGATCTTGGTGAGCCGATTGCCCATGACGCGTCACTCCTCGTTGGCATGCGACGGTAGCACAAGGTTTGCTAATCTGGCGGTTGAAACGGAGATCGGACCTATGGAGTTCTCGCCCGAGCTACGAGCGGCCCTCGACGCGGCCGCGCGCGCGGCCGAAATTGCGCGCTCGCTCTATCAGCACAACATCGAGGTGCGCATCAAGGCGGACAAGTCGCCGGTCACCGCGGCCGACGTGGCTTGCGAGAACGCGATTCGCGAGGTGCTCGAGGCACGGTTTCCCAGTTACGGATTTTTCGGCGAGGAGACCGTGGCGCGCGGCCTGGATGCGGATAATCTGTGGCTGGTCGATCCCATCGACGGCACCAAGGCGTTCGTGCGCGAATATCCGATGTTTTCGACTCAGATCGCGTTGCTACGGCGTGGCGAAATCGTGCTCGGCGTATCGAGCGCGCCGGTGTTTGGCGAACTCGCCTATGCGGAGCGCGGCTGCGGTGCCTACCTCAATGGCAAGACTCTGGCCGTGAGCCAAATTGCCGAATTGGAAGCCGCGGCGCTGTCGTCCGGCAATTTGAAGTCGCTCGCGACCGGCACGGCATGGAGCCGCTACGGTGCCTTGGTCGCCCGCGTCGACCGGATCCGCGGCTATGGCGATTTCTTGCACTATCACCTGTTGGCAGCGGGCAAGATCGATGCGGTGATCGAATCGGACGTGAACATTCTCGACATCGCCGCGTGCGTCGCCATCGTCAGCGAGGCCGGGGGCCGTTTCACGGAGCTCACCGGCGCGCCGATCACACTTGAATCGAAAACCGTGCTGGCGACCAATGGACGCTTGCATGGGGCGGTTCTTGCCGCGCTCGAGTAACGTGAGCCAAGCCACGGCCGCGCGCGTGTCGGCAAGCCCTCGGACTCACCGCACATGGTCGAGCCAGCGAATTTCCTTCGCCGTGGCGGCCCCGATGACGACTTCGTCCAAGCTCGACGCCTGCTGCCAGCGATCCGGTGCCAGCATGCGGCGCCCCGCCATCAATTCGGCCATGCGTTGGGGATACAACGGCACCTGGCGCGGATCGCCATAGCCGTCCGGAAAAAGCGGTGCATCGTTCGCAGCGCTGTATTTGTCGCTGGCGCCGACGGTGTGCAGCAGCTCGTGCGCGATCACGACGCCGTTCTCGCCGTCCATCGACGGCGCGGCGAAGGCGTAGACCACGCCGATCAATCCCTTGGTCAAGCCGAGTGAATGCGGCACGGTGGGCGTGAGGCTCGGGTCGTGATAGAGCACGAAAATGCGAATGTCTTCGGGCTCGCTGGCGCGGCGGCTGACGCGCCACGCCCAGTAACGCAGTTTCAGACTCCAAACCACGGTGCCGAAAGGGCCGCTGTGGGGTGGACGTTCCGGCGGACGCGCCGACAATTCGGCTTGGAGCCGCGTTCGGATCGGCTCGGTGGTTTGCAGGCCGATGCGGCTCGCTTCCCGCGAGAAGAAGCGGTCGATGGCCTTGAAACGTTCGCCGTCCAAGGCATCGAGATAGCGTCTCGTGACCGGACTGTCGTCGGCCGCGATCGGGTAGATGGCGACGAACAGCGGCTGCCGCCACTGCGTGCTACGGTATCGATCCTGCCAGGTGGTGGCCGCGACGATCACCAGCACCATGAGGAGGATGGCGATGCGGACCGTCCTGAACCATCGGATCGGAGTCAATCGGTGGGATCTACGCGAAGTTCGGTCAGATCGCCATCCGACGATGAATAGGTGACCATCATCGGTTTGCAGCAGACCGGACAATCCTCGATGTAGGCTTGGTCGGGAACCGACAAATCGAGCGTGAGGCCAATGGTCTCCCCACAATGGGGACACTCGGCATCATGGCCTTGCAGCAGGTTCATGGCTGCAGACGGGTGACGGACCACTCGGGCATCGCGGACTCGGCTCGCCCCGCCTCGCGCTCCGGCGCTTCGCGCCGCGTCCAGCGCGCCCGGTCGTGGATGCGAAACTCGCCTTCCACCCAGAGTTCGATGGCCTCGACATGTAGTGCGAAGCCGCCCCAATTCGGCGGTCGCGGAATTTCGGTGGTGATCCCGTCCGGTTCCGGGGAGCCTGGCCCCTCATAGGGAATGTCGAAATGCCGGGCTTCGGCCGCGACGGCGTCGGCGAGTGCCTGGCGGGAAGCCACGGGCTGACTTTGGTGGCTGGCCCTCGCGCCAAGACGGCTTTGCCAGGGCCGGCCGCGCCAATAGGCATCGTTCTCGGCGTCCGCCAGCGGCACGACGCGACCCTCGGCGCGGACTTGCCGATGTCGATGATCCCAGTGAAATACGACGGCGGCACGGGGGTTCATCGCAAGTTCGCGGCCCTTGCGAGATTCATAGTTGGTAAAAAACTTGATGAGGCCGTGGCTCGCAATTTCCTTGCATAGCACGACCCGCGCCGACGGCTGACCCCGAGCGTCGACGGTGGCGAGCACCATGGCGTTGGGGTTCGGCTGGGAGGCATCGATCCGGGCCTGTTCCAGCCACTCGGCTGCGACGATGAGGGGATTGTCGGGCAGCGGTGCGGGCAGCGTTTCGGTCCAATGGGTCGACTTCGGTTTGTTCATGGCCCGATGGTATCCAACCCGTTCCGCTTGCGGTAGCGGCGATGGCGCCGTAAAAGGGGGACCAGCACAAAAAGGGATGTGTCCATGACGCTTGACGAATTGCGAACCGCCTTGACGGAACTCGATGAGCAGCTGCTCGGCTTGGTCGCCCGCCGACAGGCGCTCAGCGAGCAGGTCGCGGCCGTGAAACGAGCCACGGGCCGGCCCACCCGCGATTTCAACCGCGAGCGCGAGGTCATTTTGCGCGCTCGTAATACGGCTGCGCGGCTGCACATCTCCCCCGATCTGGCCGAATCGCTGCTGCGCCAGCTCATCCAATCATCGTTGACGACGCAGGAACATGCGCGCGTGGCCGCCCACGCCCATGGCTCCGGCAAACGGGCGCTCGTCATCGGCGGGTGCGGGAAAATGGGCGGTTGGTTCGCGGAATTTCTCGCATCCCAGGGCTTCACCGTGACCATTTCTGATCCTGCGGGCGCGCCACCCGGCTTCGGCCGCTTGGACGATTGGCAAAACGATCCGCTGGATTTCGATCTGATCGTCCTCGCGACTCCGCTCGGCATCACCTCGAACCTGTTGATCGCCTTGGCAGAACGTGCGCCGCGCGGCCTCATCTTCGATCTGGGTTCACTCAAGACGCCGCTGCGCGCGGGCCTCGATGCCTTGGTGAAGGCCGGCTGCCGCGTCACGTCACTGCACCCCATGTTCGGTCCGGATACCGAGCTCTTGTCGGGCCGCCACGTCATCTTCATCGATCTCGGGAATGCGGTGGCGCTGCAAGAAGCTCAGGATTTATTCGCCCCGACCATGGCGGAGCGGGTGGTCATGGATTTGGATGAACACGACCGGTTGATCGCCTACGTGCTTGGTCTTTCGCATGCCCTCAACATCGCTTTTTTCACGGCGCTGGCCGAGAGCGGGGAAGCGGCGCTGCGCCTCGCCAGACTGTCGAGCACCACGTTCGATTCACAACTCGAGGTGGCGGGAAGGGTGGCGGCGGAGAGCCCGGATCTGTATTTCGAGATACAAAGCCTCAATGACTATGGCGGCGAATCGTTGCAGGCGCTGCGCGTGGCGCTGGAGCGTGTGGCGGCCGCCGTCGAGACCCGCAATGCCGCGGAATTCACCGCGCTCATGAATCGCGGGCGCGCCTATCTCGACGTCCGGGCAGCGGCGCGTGCCGGATGATGGACGACACGATTCAGGAAAACGAGGAACTCAAGAAGCGTCTCAAGGAGATGACCGCCGAGGCCGCCAACAACGAGACCATCCTCAAGCGGACTCAGGCTCGGGAACTCACGTTGCTGCGCGCCGACAGCCTGGCGCAGCTCCTGCGCGCCATGGTCGACGGCCTGCGCGAATCCTATACGCTCGACGCCGTGAGCGTCGTGCTGCTCGACCCACAGCACGAGATACGGCATCTGCTGCTCGCCGGCGGAGACCGCCCGGAAGAGTTCAAACAGATCTTCTTCGTCGACTCGCTGGTGGGATTGGCGCCGCAGCTCGCGTCGCTGCATAAGCCGTGGCTCGGTCCGTTCATGGGTGCCGATCATCATCTGTTGTTCCCTGGAAGCGCGAATCTCAAGAGCACGGCTTTGGTGCCGTTGCCGAGGAAGGATCGCGCGACCGGCGCGCTGTGTTTCGGCAGTCGCGATCCCACCCGGTTCACGCGCCATCACGGCACCGATTTTCTCGCCCATCTCGGCGCCGTGGGCGCGGTCTGCATCGAGAATGCCGTGAACCGCGCACGGTTGCTGCGCGCCGGGATCACGGATTTCTTGACGGGATGGCACAACCGCCGCTACCTGCAGCAGCGCTTGAAAGAAGAGCTGGCGCGTGCGCAGCGCCGCGCGGGAACGATATCCTGCCTGATGATCGACATCGACCGCTTCAAGAGCATCAACGACGGCTATGGTCACCTGGCCGGTGACAATGCGCTCAAGGAAATCGCCAATCGGGTCGAATCGCAGATTCGCAGCATGGATACGGCGGCGCGCTTTGGCGGCGATGAATTGGCGATCGTCCTGCCGGAGGCGACCGTCTACGACGCCGCGCTGTTGGCAGAGCGCATCCGCGACGTCATCGCCGCCACGCCGTTTGCCCTGACGGCACAGATCACGCGCAACTTGACCGTATCGGTGGGTGTGGCTGCCGTATCGCCGGGACGCCACGAAACGGATCTGAAGGCCGCGGCGGACCGCCTGCTGGCCGATGCGGACGCGGCGTTGTACCGGGCGAAGGCGCTGGGCCGTAATCGCGTACAAACCGGCGCTGGATGACGCGACGACCGTCACAAGCGGCCGGTGATATGGAACAATTGGGGCATGTCCGCCCAGCCTGCCACCGATTACATCGATAAAGATGGATTCCGCGCCAACGTCGGCATCGTGCTGACGCGTGCGTCGGGCGAGCTGTTTCTGGGTGGCCGCGTCGGTGGCCGTGGATGGCAGTTTCCGCAAGGCGGCGTCAACCGGGGAGAGCGAGTCGAGGAGGCGCTGTTCCGCGAGTTGAAGGAGGAGATCGGCTTGGCTCCTCAGGACGTCGAGGTCATGGGTTCGACTCGCGGCTGGCTGCGGTACCGGCTGCCCCGCCAGTATGTGCGCGATCGGTGCATCGGCCAGAAGCAGCGCTGGTTCTTGCTCAAGTTGACCGCCGACGAGTCGAAGCTGCATTTCGACAGTACGACGCAGCCGGAATTCGATCGGTGGCGGTGGTCCGATTATTGGACGCCCGTACGCGAGGTGGTCTATTTCAAGCGGCGCGTTTACGTGCGTGCGCTACACGACCTCGGCAAGTTATTGTATCCCCAAGGATTACCGCCTTATCCCGACTGGTGGGCCGAAGTGGGGGGCGAGCCGCGAGCCGCCGAGCCGCGAGTACCTTAAAAGGGCTTGACGATGGCGAGGATGACGATGCCGATCAGGAGCACGGACGGCACCTCGTTGAACATGCGAAACCAGCGGGCGCTGCGCGTCTTGCGGTCGTGGGCGAAGTCGCGAACGAATTTATGACAAGTCAGGTGATAAGCGACGAGTAGGATCACCAGCGCCAGCTTGGCGTGCAGCCAGCCCATTTTGAGGTAGGCAGGCCACACCACGACCATGGCCAGCCCCAAGCTCAACGTGAGGACGGCACCGATGGTCATAATCATCAGAAGCCGTCTTTCCATCACGCGGAATCGCTCTACACTAATCCAATCACCGGCATCCGCGTGGTAGACGAATAAGCGCGGTAGATAAAAGAGTCCCGCGAACCAAGTCACCATCGCAATCACATGAAAAGCCTTTAACCAGAGCAAGCGTCTTCCTTAGCCGTTGACTGACTTAGGATGATAACTCGGGGATTGAGGCAGGAATCACTGTTCATGGCGGATTTGTTGGGCAAACTCGTGGTGAGGGCACACGCGCCTAGGCGCCGTGCCGTGCTGCTCGCCGGCGGGCTAGTGGGCCTGCTCGTCGTGCTGTACGCGACGTTCGAATTCGGCCGCTACCAGGCGGGCTACAATGTGGTGGATTCGATGCGCGGCGCGCTGTCGGCCAGCAAGCGCATCCGCGACCTGGAGGCCGAGAGCAAGCGGCAGCGGGAGCAGCTGGAAGAGGCGGACGTGGCGCGGCGCGTTGACCGCGAGGGCTATATGCAGGTGGAACGGAGCCTTGGCGACATGCAGAGCCAGATTGCCCGCCTTACGCAGGATCTATCGTTCTACCGCGGATTGGTGCAGCCCGACTCGTTGATACACGTCAAAGTGCAGACCATGCAGATCGTGCCCCAGCTGCCGGCGGGGCGCTTCGGCTTGAAATTCGTTCTGATGCAGACCGGCAAGCCGGAGAAAAACGTGGCCGGAACCTTGGCCCTCGCGATCGAGGGACTACTGCGCAACAAGCCGCTGACGCTCAATTTCGCTCAGGTGGCGCCGTCCCGACCCGGCGGATTGGCCTACTCGTTTCGCTACTTTCAGGATTATGACGAGTTGGTGCAATTGCCGCAGGGCTTCGAACCGACCCGCATCGACGTCGAGATTCACGCCGGGCGGGACTCGACTCATGGATTCCGACAGGCTTTCGTGTGGAAGGCTCAAGGCATGTCGACGGAAACGGCAACCAAGGACGACGCGGATGTTCAAGCTGAGAGCGAGTAAGAGCCAGAAGATCGACACGCTCATCGACACCCGGACCCGGATCAACGGGGACGTCGAGTTCGCCGGCGGATTCCATCTCGACGGCTACATCAACGGCAACGTCAGCGGCCAGCCTGGCGTGGAGTCCAGCCTTTGGGTGGGCGACAAGGGCAGCATCGAAGGTTCGGTGAGCGTATCGAACATCGTCTTGAATGGCCTGGTCAAGGGCGATATCGACGCCACTGGGCGTGTGGAACTGGGCGAGAAGGCGCGTGTTTTGGGAAGTGTGCGGTATACGGTCATTGAAACCGCCGTCGGTGCCCAGATTAATGGTAAGTTGATACATCGGGCGGCCGGGGGCTCCGGCGACGCGGGTTCCGGTCCCTCGGATGACCCTCCACTTTGATTGGCACGTGCTGCCGGGTACACTAGAACCATGAGCTTACATTCCGAAAGCGCGGTCACCGCGGACCTGATCCCTCCTCCTCCCGACGTGTTGGTCTTCACCGATGCGGCGGCGGGAAAGGTCGGCGAACTGATCCGTGAGGAAGCGAACCCCAACTTGAAGCTGCGCGTATTCGTCTCGGGCGGCGGATGCTCCGGGTTTCAGTACGGATTCACGTTCGACGAGAAGATCGAGGAAGGGGATTTTTGCGTCGAGAATCGTGGGGTGCAATTGCTGGTCGATCCGATGAGCGCTCAATACCTGATGGGCGCCGAAATCGACTACAAGGATGATCTGGCCGGGGCGCAATTCGTGATTCGCAACCCGAACGCCAAGACCACCTGCGGCTGCGGGTCTTCATTCTCAGCCTGAAGTTGATCGATTAAATGGCCGGCCGTGTCGTGCCCGACGTGCTCGCTGCCGTCGATTTGGGCTCGAACAGTTTTCACATGGTCGTCGCGCGTCACTCGCACGGCCAACTCGTCATCCTCGACCGGTTGCGCGAAATGGTGCGTCTGGCGGCGGGCTTGAACGACAGCGGCCGGTTGGATGAAGCCGCGACCGATCGCGCGCTGCGTTGTCTCGAACGGTTCGGCCAGCGGTTGCGCGCGATGAATGCCGGCAGCGTACGGGTGGTCGGCACGAATGCCTTGCGGCGTGCCAAACGCAAACGGTGGTTCCTCGAACGTGCACGCGCGGCGTTGGGCCATCCCATCGAGATCATTTCCGGTCTCGAGGAAGCCCGGCTCATTTATTCCGGGGTGGTTCATACCAGTCCCTCGAGCCCGGACAAGCGCCTGGTCATCGACATCGGCGGCGGCTCCACGGAGGTCGTGATCGGCGAGGGGTTCAATCCGTTGGTGCTCGAAAGCCTGTCGGTGGGCTGCGTGGGATTGACCACGATCTGTTTCGATGACGGCAAGATCTCCGACCGGCGCTTCGAGCGTGCGCGAACCTCGGTGCGGCTCGAACTCGAGCCCATCGTACAGACCTACAAGAAGCTCGGCTGGCAGCAGGTCTTCGGCAGTTCCGGCACCGTCCGCGTGATCGCCGACGTCGTACGCCGGCTCAATCCTGATTCACCGCG
>Ga0116227_10008900_pt1 | contig 18572 bp, 12 predicted proteins | sample S1TSphgellanicum_FD_89693 | JGI IMG/M metagenome (GOLD analysis project Ga0116227, IMG submission 89693) | Host-associated microbial communities from peat moss isolated from Minnesota, USA - S1T2_Fb - Sphagnum magellanicum MG | ecosystem: Host-associated > Plants > Peat moss > Unclassified... | reverse complement strand
CTTTCCCTCCCCCACCCCCCAAAACCCCCGTTAGACAGACAAACAGACAGACGTAGTGAATTAATATATATGATGTAACCTGAAAACCCTACAACTATAATAAAACAATGTGAGGTTGATTTCACACCTTTGTAGGTTTTGTGTGCCTTTCAATAACTTTGTTTTGTAGCCTTCATTTCAAAGTTTGCCTCTTTTTCACTTGTTAATTCTTATATTGATACATTGAAACATATAATGTTATAGATACATCGATATTTGATGCATTGATATCCTAATATGATACATTGATAAACATGTAGTTTGTTATAATTGAAACAACAATAAAACAAAATAAGGGAGATTTCACACTGTCACTTTATTTGATAATTCATATAGTTTCTTTGTGGGGTTCCTATGGTTTCGAACTCTCTTGGATCCTTTCTTTTCCAAAGGGTTTTTTCAAGCATGGAAATATTTCTAGCCATGACCTACACTTTTTTTTTTCGTTGGCTAGATTCAAACACATCATAGGATAAGGTTTTAACATGAGCTTGCTACCTTGTTCATCCAAGGCCTAATTATAGCCTTAGTAGCTAAATGATTTTTCAATCAGAACTTATTGGAGAAAGATGCATGACAATAACAACATTCAAAGATGTTTCTTACAACATCAAATAATATTATTTTTTATCATTGCATTCATGTATCAATTGGTGGATTTTAGCCCAACCTTCATAGGTAACATCAATTGCCTTCCCATCAATCTTAATGGAAAGGGCAATTGATTTAATATTTGACATCTTTGCAAAACCTAAAAAAAAAATCAACAAAAGTTGTCAAATCAAAACATTGTCCAATTGTTACATAATGCATTAATACATTGGTACATTATGTATATTGATACATTGATACATTGATTCATTAATGCACTATACAATATGTAACACAACCAAATATTAAACATCTAAAGAGTAAGATGATACATTGAAACACATAAGTTTGATAACAACACTATGGAAACAAAAAACCAGCTTGTGTACAACATATAAATGGATGTAGATGAATATAGTGCAAACACAACAAATGGCACTAGAAAAACTTACAATTAAAGTAATAACACATTGCACAAATTGTGCTTTCAAACAAAAATACAATCAACATTGATAAATGATGAAAATACAATCATAAATGATGGCCAAAGTGATCTACAAAATGTTCCTTTCAAGGAACCATGGTTCATTACACTATGATTGAATGGGCAATTGAAATTTTAAATGCCTTATGAAGATACAACAACGTGGCGTGTGTTGCCACATCAAATTTACAAAGTTACATTATGGCATCAATCACAATACACCAAAATGATTAAAATGTACCTCTTTCTTAGTAGAAATGCACTTGGGGATAAAATGTATTGGACCTAGAACAATGATCAAATATATGGAAATATTCCACTTTCAGTGTCCTTTAACACTCCCTTTAAAATGAAAAATATAACATAAACAAACCTTATTTCAATTGTATGATCATTTCCATGCAATGTAGCAAAATTAGAAGTTGAACTAAAAAGTTGCAAATGCCACTAGCCTCTATGTTACATGACAAAGAAAACCCATAAAATATAATTCTTGAACTCCAACAATTCCACATTTATTAGCCTTTCGTCACCACTCCACACATCAATTATTTTGGTCCAATAGTTTGCAATAGTTTCTTTGTCAAGGATTGGTTATGTCTATGTGAACCATTCAACTCTAGTTGCAACCCCATTCATTGATTACTCACCTATTTGTGGAAAATATGTTCCATCCCCATTTGGTGAATCAAATAACACCTGCACCCAAACAATAAGATAGTGAAGAAATTGCACGATCTGGTTTGCACAATCACCATTGTGCTAAAAACACACAAAGAAACTATTGTAGTGAACAAGGGCAATCAATTAGTTGCATCAATATCATTGAATTATTGGTTATGTTCATTATTGATCACAATGACACATGGTTTTTTGCATCTTGAAAACATTTAGCCCATTCATCATGTGCATAGAAAAAGACCAATTTGCACAAGCACTAGATTTCTAATGTTTTTGCATCTAATTGGAGCTATTACCTCCTCTATAAATAGGCAACCATCTTCTTATACCATCGAAGGGCAACTATGATGCTTTAGTATTCTTAATCAAAGACTAAAAGTAAGACATATCCTATGTCATAGTTTCAACAAGCCAAGAGTTGAATTTGATAATAAATTGATAATTCTTTAGTGGCAACTTCAATGAACTAATCTAGGTAGCCCACCTCGCTAAGTTACTCAACTTGATGATGATTAAGACCTAAGATAAAGACCACCAAATTGACATTGCATTATGTCCAAAATGACCAAAGGTGGTGGCTAACAAAAGCATTGCACCACATGCACTTCTACAACTAGATTGAACCAAGGTGAAATGTTCAGTAGAAATCTTTTGAAGCAATTTTTTGCCCCCTAAAAAATCCCTAGACACCTTTCCTCATCTTTAGCAACAAGAAACATAGTGCTCTAGATTTTCCCCCTTTAAAAGCAAAATGAGCTACTGACCATGTCAAAATGCCCAATAATTTGAACAAAATCACATGTATTTAGAAATCAAGTTGAAAAAAACAGGTTCCCAAAATTCTCTTGTACCAAAAGCATTATTGTAAGAGGTCTAAATCATGTTCCAAGAACCTTCCCTAGCCATCACAATAGATGGTATTCACCGATAATAATAATGGAGGATGCACACATCTATAAAATTGTAGAACAATCTCCACAACAACAATTTAAAGGTAATATGACACGAATGCACACATGCAAAGGAAGAGGGAGATCTATGAACAAACATGACGTAAAGACCATGGACTTGTAGCTGGTCACCCAAGTCATTATCATCCCTATCTTTTGTCTTTGGACCAATTGCATGGTTTGGAGTAGAATGGTGGAGAGCAACAAATGGACCATTTTGAACTTTTATTACAACTCCCATATTCACATTTTAAAATGTTTGGTTAAATCCCCTCCTTATATGCTAAAAAAAAATGCTACTAATACACCTCCTCCACTTGGGTTTTCTGTTGCTATTCTTGTCCACCACCACTAACTTTTAAAGGATGATGTGGGTTGTCGCACCATTTTTAACAAGTGGTAGTGGAGGATGATGCACACCCAAGGCACCATCTGGAAGCAGCTACTGATTGCCCCTTTGCTAATGACCTTGTTGCTATGAATGGGGATGATGTGGAAGGGGATATGGATGACCATGTATATGCAAATTTGGCCATTGTGCACTTGGATCCCAATGTATAGGAGGAGATTGATGTCATAGTCTTCCCAATTAGAGACTAAAAATGAGACATATCCTACATAACAATTTTAGTAAACTAGGAGTTGCTAGGTTTCCATCCTAATTTTTCTCCCCCATTCATTTGTCATTTGATATTTCTTGGAGAATTAACGTTCTTAACCCTAGCTTTTCAAATCTATATAAATTACCACCACCTAAATTATGAAGCTCAAAGTCAACAATAATTTATACACAACTAATGTTAAGGCAAAAGCCTACAGTAAGGGACAATATTCATTGGAAAAATGAATAAAACTATTGCTAAAGGAATCATATGGTGCAAATAGGTACCATAGATATGTATCATACGTGCATAAACATGTGACAAAGATTAGTAATGAATCTTAACACTATTGCAAAATGTGGGTGTAGTTCATTAGTCCCCATTCATTAGACAAGTGAATTCATTATTTTCCAACTAGTCCCCATATATTAAGACCAATGAATTCATTCAAAATCTAATGAAGTCACTTGAAGTACATGGACACCTTTTGTTGTAGTGCAACAAACAATACACCAATTGGGTAATGATGCCAATAACTTCAAAATGAAAGCCAAATGCCCAAGGAAGGGTTTTGAATGAGAAACACATGAGACCAATTGCTTAAAAAAATTGGATGTCTTTTCAATTAATATACAATGTTGGCAATTCACAAGGTCTTTTAGACCTTTTCCCTTCCTCCAGTTGATGCCCTCAAAAAATGTGTGAAGTAGTATTAGGAAGAAAACCTAATGCCTGGTGCTTGAGAAAGTGGTGACATTCACTTTTCCTTTTGACTCACAATGCTCCCCAGACCTCTTGAACCCATGATCTCTCCAATGTTGGCGCTTGAGCATGCAATGTTGATTCACTAACGTCCTTGGACTTGAACATGAGCACACGATGCCTTGGGGTCTCTTCTTAATTCTTTGACCTTGTGACTGATGCTTGATAGAATGGCAATGCCTGTTCCTCCTCATTCATAGTGTTTTCTAAACCTCACGAGCCTTTGATTTCCCCAACATTAATGCTTGACCATGTGACATACCTCTTCTTGATTCACTTGCGTGTGAACATGTGATGCCTTGGGACCTCTTCCTAATTTTCCGGCCTTCGGACCAACCTTTAAACATTTGTTTCCCTTCCTCTCGATTCACATACTCCCATCCTCCTTGTGAGCATGTGGTTCTTGTAAACCTTCCTTTTCTTAAACATCCCTATGATACATTGATATAATGTTGTTTTTCGCGTTCAACCAAAATGGAGGTGGAGAAAAATAAAACAAACCCTTAAATTTTGATTGGCATCCTTTGCTGCCTTAAACCTTAATTGGGTTCCTACCATTTTTTTTCTTCATTGTTTTATAGAATAATTTGTTGCATTTACATTTAAAAAAAAAAATCTCCATGGCTAAATTTCATTTTCTTTCTTAGTAGATAACAATTTTTTTGCCAAAAATAATCATATTGATGTTAGTTTTTTTTATTTTAAAAATATAACCAAATAATTATATCAAAATCAAACCTTTTTTTCATTGATTGCATATAACAAAAATCAAAATCAAATGTGGGTTTTAATCATTTGTTTATTACTATTTTGTACTATTTATTAAGATTGAAAATACAAATTATTATATTTTTATTAAATATATTTGAGTTAGGATATTTTAAATATTATATATGAAAGTTATTTAATTATGTATTATACATGTAAATTAAATTTTATTGGTAAAATTACAACATATTGGATGTATTTTTAAAACTAAATAGAAGGTTTAAGTGGTTAAAAAAAATATCATTATTTGATCATAAGACTTCTATCATAATTATAAATAAAATTGATATATTATATTTGTAAAAAATATATAAAACTTAAAATTCAATCAAATTAATTAATTATTTTAAATTAATAATTATATTTTTATATTAAAAGTTTAAATATAGAAAAATGTTATATATCCAAAATATTATAACCCATATTTTAAAATTATTATAATATTTTGAAATGTGATTTATATATTTTTCATTCATAAATCATGTGCTTAATTTTTTTTCCAATGGATCATCATCAAAATGTAATTCAATTTAACAATATTCACAAAAAAATTCAAATTAATGTACATTTTTGGGAAAAAAAATTAATTTAATAATATGCGTCATTGAAAGTATTTTAAGTATAAATTCCAAATATTTCCATTTGGACAAATATCAATAAGATATGAAATATTGAAATTGATGTTTGTGCAATGTTTAAAATCAAGTATGGGCTAAATAGAATGGATTTTACTATATTTTCACATTAAGTAAGGTGGTTTCATCGCAAAAGAGTTGAGCCATAATTCAATCAAAATTTAAGCTCCATTTTAAAATTATTATATATGTTCAAACATCATTAGAAGAAATTTGGAAATAGATGATTACAATTTTAGTTACAAAAAACATAAAATTTAGTCGTAATGAACACATGCAATTACAAACCTTACAGTCACCTTGGACAAATGGCAATAAATAAGCAGTCAATTCCATGCAACATATTGTTTAGAATTGCAAGGATTTTTCATCCATTGACCAATTGCAGGATTTTGCAATTACATGTATGACTACATAAAATATTGGGCAACATTTTTAAAATCAATTAAACTTAATTGATTTTATATGATATTTTAAATCACATATATATTTAAAATTATTATGTCTATAAAAGTAATGCAATATAATAATTCATATTATTGGTAATTTCATAAATTTTCATCCTATGAATTGTTGACATGTGTGACTACCTAGGCTAGGTTAAAAACTTAATTTATGTAGCTAGGTAGGCCACCTAGTCTAAGTACCTAGGTTAAATAGCCTAGCTATTTAGGATATATGCGATCAACATACCATTGTTGACCATAACTATGTCATTTGTGAGGTTCAATACTTAAATCCCAAGGATAAATATCAACTCCTCTGCCACCAAAGCACCTTACTTGATGTAAAAATATTGTCAAATCCATTCTATTTAGTCCATACTTGATTTTAAACATTGCACAAACATCAATTTCAATATTTCATATCTTATTGATATTTGTCCAAATGGAAATATTTGAAATTTATTCTTAAAATACTTTTAATGACATACATGATTAAATATTTTTTCTCCCAAAAATGTAAATAATTTGAATAAATGTTTTTTGAATATCATTAAATTGAATTACATTTTGATGATGATTCATTGGAAAAAAAAAATTAAGCACATGATCTATAAATGAGAAATATTTTACGGTTAATTTTTAATAATAATAAATAAATAATTCATCCCCCACCTTCATTTCATTAAAAATATTATATAATGTGATTATAATATATCATAATTTTAATTAATTCACATATAATTTCTATAAATGGATAATATATCAATTTTATTTAAAATTATGATAAAAGTCTTATGATCAAATAAATGATATATTTTTTAGACAACTTAAATTTCTATTTGGTCAAAAATACATCCAATATGTTATAATTTTACTAATAAAACTTAACTTACATGTTTAATATATAATTAAATAATTATCATATACAATATTTAAAAAATTATAACTCAAATATATTTAATAAAATATAGTAGTTTGTATTATCAATGTCAATAAATAATACAAAATAATAATAAGCAATTAAACACAAGTTGATTATCAATCATCAAAATATTATAAATGGAAAAATTCTTGGGCCTTAACTGTCAAAGCAATTATGACTAGTTGCAAAAGCAATTAAATTTTCATTCATCCAAGGATCCATTCATATTATTGGATGAAAAATGTACCCTTTCATTTATTTTTCCATCCAAATAGATAATAGTAACAAATTATAGTCATATTTATAACTTTATTTGATTATATCAACATTGTAGTTGCATATGTGATTACAATAATCACATATATAACCACACGTTTACGACTAAAATGACACGTAAAACTAACCTAACTATAATTGTAAAAGTAATTGATTTGGACACTAGTAACATCTATGGTCATAACCTTATGGTTGGAATGGACAAAAAAATAAATAATGCATATAATAAAAAATCTTTCAAATTTTTTTTGTTAAAATTTTTTTTTATTTAGCTTGTAATCAAATTTGACTCAATTTTGCGATGTATCATTATGTTTCATTGTCATTTTGACCATAACATAAATTTAACAAAATAAAACATTGCATGATCATGGTCAAATGAACACCCTAACCCTATGCCATATGAGGCATTAATATCATGCCACAAAACATAATGGAAATGTCATGCCATCATGTATCAATGTATCTTAGTGTCCATTACACACCCAAAATGTGCATAATTCATGAGTCCCAAATGTCTTTGGCCATCGCCTGTATTTTTCTCTCACATCCCCTCTTCAACAAGTGGGGTTTTTGTATAGGAGAAGGGTTAGGGCTAGAAGCCCTTCCTTGTTTTGACGTGCCTAAGCGCAAGGGCGATAACCCAAGTGTAGGGCACCGCCAAAAAAACAAACAAAACAAAAAAATAAAATGGGCAAGGGCACCCTTACCCTTCTCCGACATAAAAACTTGCCCTAATTGTGAAGTCCACTTTAGGATGTGCAATATTTTTGTGGAGAAATTTGAAATTTCAGGCAAATGTATAAATTATCATGTAGTGAGTGGGCAAAGGTTTTTTTTAAATCAAAGGGTAATAGGCATATTGGTTACATTGTGCTAAATATCTTCTTAATGTTTGGGTTCACCATATACTATACCTATGATTAAGAATTGACAACAAATTTTGTCAAAATATTTATTTATTAAAAAAAAGAGTCCAACAACCCCAATTTTATATTTTCAAAATTTTTGAGTTAAGAAATAAGTACAAAAGGCAAACCTAGCATTTGTAATAGTATCCTAATGATTCAGACAATGGACATCCCACTTCACTTTAGGTTTGAGTATGCCAAACATCACTCACATGTAGAATATTGAGAAATGATATGTTTTGAGCATATACATATATATTTTCACAAGACACTAACATTTGAACATTTTTTATTTTGGCAAGATGTTGCAATACACATTAAACAAACCCATAAAACTTGAAAGGAAGCCACAAAATACGTAACATAAACAACTTCCCTAAGGAAATTGAACCACCAAAATTGGGTGCCGGGTAGGTTATCAATTATGGGTTAATAACTATTGATTAATATGTCGATTATACGTTGATTAAAGGTTTTTTAAACAAAATAAATAAATATGTTTTTTTAATGTTTTCTTTTGTACTATTATTAAAAAAAAACCAACATATCATCCATGTAGGTTATTAGATTTTCAAAATTCAATACCATGTTATTATCCATTTAACTAGTTATAAAAAAAATTCAAGAATCAGTTGGTAGGTTATTAATATCTAGGTTGATAACTAAAAACTCAATAACTGGTGAACACTAGATCAAACCAGTGTTGAAAGGGTATAGTGATTTTTCATACCTTCAAAGTAAAGGTATATATGATTTTTGGTATATATGAAAAAATATCTTCAAGGTAATATTTAATGACATTTAGATGTTAAATATGACGGGGTATTTATCTTGAAAGTATTTAAATATGGGTTTATAATATTAAAACTAAAACACATATTGGTTTTCATTTTTACTTTTATTTTCTTGTTGCCCTTTTATCATCAACCCTTTTTTTTACACACACGGGAAACACCAAAACTCAAAAATAAATCCTTAGCTCCCTCCCTCTTAATCTATAAGGCTTCATGGTGTAATTTCATAACATATGTTTTTCTTTTACCCTTCAAATTCACCGATTTATCCTTAATGCAAGGGTACCCAACAAATTTTTAGACATTAGGGTAAATCTAAATAAAGGTTTTATTCTTAATCATGGACTAGGGTAAGGTTAAGGCATGCTTGAGTGCCAAGGTATGTGGATTTACCTTTATTAGGTTTTTAGCCATTAGGGTATAGGGAAAAAAAAAAGGGTACCTTGCCATCCCAACATTGATAAAAGCATAAAAATTAAAAATTTCCCTTATTGGATCTAGAACTTCACATGCTCTTTCTACATAATATGCCCATACAAAATAATATGCACATATAGTACTCAAAATGTCATTCACACATTGGGTAAAGTTCAAACCAAAATTTTATGCCCAAATCTTGCATAAATGTGTAACCTTTTCCCTATGGGCAAATGCAATAATATCAAAATGCTTCAATTGAACAATTGATCCATTTTTAAAAAGTGAGTTTACAACTTTGGTTTCATATGAATATGAACAAATTAGATAGAAAACAAAAGATTGCCATTATAAATTTTGAACAAGTAGAAAATAAAAAATATACGAGCTTGCAATATTGTTCTACCTAGGATTCACCAAGTTAGTTTTTTCCAACTCCAAATCACATCATCATATGGAAAACCAATTGAACTAATTTTTAAAAAAATACACATGTGAACACATAGACTTCCAAAGTGTCAGTAAGCAATTCCACGACCTATTGTTCATGGACAACTGATTGAATGCTCTATCATCTACCATAGAACCAAACACTTAAATCATAGCCATTTCAACAAGCTTGATGTACTTAACTTCCGTAACAAGATGGGTGATACCATTGTGACATCATTATTGGCTTAATAATTAAAAAAAATGTTAACGTTAAAATGAAAAACATTCTACCTCATGGCCTTTGGGAAACCACTTTTTAATAGCATGGTAGTGGGTAGTTCAACTAGTGTTAGCCAATTCTAGGTCTTAAGAAACTATTTTGTTTCAATTTAGATTTTCTTTAACAGAAGAAAAAAACCTTTAGTTTGGTATAAGTATTTTTGTTTTAATTGCCAAAATTTGAAACATTTGGGTCCAATTTTTCTTTTCTTTTCTACCTATTTTGAGTTTGACAATCCTAATTAATAGGAACCTCTAGTTCCAACACTACTATGGGGCCAATTCTAGTCAATTTTTTTCTTGGTTTTTTCAATTATTTTGAGGTTGGTTTCAAGTTTTTCATTTTAAAAAGTCATTAACATAAATTAAACATTTGCCTAAGAATGCATACATATGTTGTGTGTATAGACTTATTTTAATATGTTAAAATTTCTATGGAAAACTTGAGTGAAATAGTGTTAACATTTTGACTTGTCACAAACTTTTCATATAAATTTTAAATAAATTTTGGAATTTTTTTCAAAGATATATTCAATGAATGTGGATTGTGAAAAAAATAACATGAACATGCAACCAACTATGCATATATTATAAAAATATTATAATGAAAATGCACAACAAATCTTCTCCATGGATAATTGCTCACTATTGAAAGATGGTAGTTGAAAAAAAAACTATTTGGTATGTCATAAAAATAATTTGCAAAATGCTACCAATTTTCTATTCAAAAGATTGGTGGCAAAAATGCACATCCAAAATGGATGACGACCATTGGTATCAACTATCAATATTCACTTTGGCATGACTAACAAGTCATGCTGAACAATATTTGAAATTAAATAATTGAATTTTTTGCAAATAGTCTATTGCAAATAATATTTTATATTTTGCTCATTGAGACAAAAGATATTTCATGTACAAACAAATCATCTAGATCTTTTCACACAATAAAATTAGTTAGGATGTGAGGGAAAAGAAGCCTTTATGTAAACAAACACTCACACCCAAATTGGGACACCTAGCAATAGAAGAAACACTCACAATTACATCATAGCACAAATATACAATTCTTATGCATAAGAATTAAAGACTCATCAAATTAAAAAGAATCATTGGCTTACTCAAATAATGAGATCCTTACTATAAATCATATGATTTCCAAAGGTTGCCATTGTTTTGACATGACTACTATATAGTAATGCACCTATCAAGTGTGTTGCTATGAATGTTCTCATGCACACTCTAACCTAGGTTGAATATGGAGTGTCACACATGAGAAGCATGGAAAGTCAGGAAAAAATACCAACTATGATTTGATAATCAGACAATAGCAAAACATATAGAGCTAAATTAAAATGTAAGATGAATAATCAATACATAATTTTTTTGCTACCAAAGATAGAGAGGTTAAACAAATGGTCCGTATAATTACAACTATGCAACATCTTCAAAATAGTCCTTTTCTTGAATCATAATTTCATTTTCCTCTAACAAGGTTTCTTCACAAACTATGAAATCACAAATAAAATCCTCCTTGTTGAACCCACACCCCACATGAGTAACATTACATCAATTATTGACAATCATCACAAGGCATGAACAATTTTCACTTAAAAATCTTAATCGACAAACACTTGTGATTACACCTATGATGTTAAAGATAATTTCTATTTCAATTTGAAATCGAAAATTATTAACAATTAATGTCTTGAAAAATATACTTTCAAAAGTTGAGCTTCATGTCATACCCACCATGTTAAAGGATTTCCTTAGTATGGAGGGGTGTCACACAAGCAATAAAACAACTATAAATTCACTTGTCAAATTAGACATGATCATGTCATCATTAAAAACTTACGCACCAAAAGAAATGTTTTTTTCAATGGGGCTACATGCTCAATAGCTGCATTTAGGAGATTTAGATGGAATTATACATATAAGAACATAGCCATAATAATTTTCTAATTATATTCCTTCACAATGGCATGTGCCTAGGCTACATTCCCCATGAAGTTTCAAACAATTTTCAAGTTTTAAGATCAAAAATGACTACAAGCATGTTGTGAACTTTCATAAAAATGTAAGGTAAAGTGAATGCAAGGAATTGTACTAATTTATAATCATTCATTCTTCACACAATGCATAATGAAAAATATATGGTGTTGATGTTATAATCAATACCTTTTGGAAATGCAAGGTTGTCAATTTGCAACCCACAACAAAACCATTGTGCACCACCCACATCCCCACAACTTGCACAAAGGAAGAAAGGGGCAAGTACCAACACCATAAAAGGGGGAAAACATCATGCAAAGTACCATAAGCAAAAACTAAAAGGAAAGCAATGGTGGTACTTGCTATGAATACACTCAAGCAATGCCACAAGGACCATCACAAATTGTGTCACAAACAACAACATGAGCCATACCATGAACAACACCACAATACAAGCAACAACATGAAATGCACCATGAGTTGGGTCAAACAACATTCAAATACTTACAAAAAAACACCCAAGTAACCACGAACAACATATGAATAAGCACAAATAACATCAAATAATGTTATGCAATATTTGAACAACTACAAACACACCCAAGTAATGTTGTAGCAACACTCGAAGAAGTTTATGAATAAAGCCCAAATAACACAACAACCATTGCAATGCACAAATGACACCTTGAACAACAAACAAACATTTCCATAAATAAAATCATGAAAAACACCATAAGAAACACCAATGCCATGAACACCAATGACAACTTGCAAAACCATGAGTAGCAACAGAAGTAAAAAAGAACATGAGACAAACAAACACACCAAAAAAAAAAAGAGAATAAAAAAGTGGGCCCAAATGAAAGCATATGAGCTTTTTATTGAGATCAACTCTCACCAATGTGAAATAGTTACAATGCCTACATTTGTTACCCACCTTAAACCATAACCTTAAACACAAAACAATAGCCCTACCTACTTTAAACTCTAACCCTAAGTAATGGCTAGTATGTAAATTAAACTCCACCCATAGATATCCTATGTCTTAAACATTAGACCCTAGTTAAGAACTTAACCCATGATTACCAATATAACTTAGTTCATGTTCAAAATTTGACGGATCTCAAGGTAACCCAATTATTTGTGAATTGGTTCCTTGCAAATTGATATTGGACATGTAAGGTAGTAACCTACATATCACTTGAGTTGATACATGTTAGTTTCCCCCAACAATCAAATGGAACCCTAATTTGCTTTTAACCTTTTGGTTAATACTTGCCCAACATTTGAAATAACCATTATCAAATCTATAATTTACTTCACCTTTCTTTGGGGTAAACATATGCTTATACTTAAGCACAACAAAATGTTGCATATTGTTGATGGAATTTTTAAAAGTTTGCCCTCCCTTTCAATTTTAGGGTTTCATCATTTCATCCTATTGTTTTAGGCATAAGTGGCATGATGACATTACATCTTTCCCCCTCACTATCTCGTTGAGATATGGATCCTTATAGGCATGTACATGGGTTTTCTTCATATGTATTCTCTTTGATATTCTTTGAAATTTGCATAATATCGATTATTATGGCATGGAGGGTTTGTAAGATGCCACCTTCCACAAAGTCATCTTCATCCACATAAGATACATTCACTTAAGGTCCCACTCCTATACAACTCAATTCTTTTAGCCAAGGGCCTTACATGTGTGGGAGACATTTGGTTAAGGTACTTTGGGGGATGCCCTACACAAAAGAAGATGAGAGAGGCTTAAGTTTTTGGTGCAAATAGGTATTTTAAAAGCCTCAAATGTGAATGCCTCCTCCCATATGTGTAAAAGACCCCAAGAACCATCACAGTTCAGATCTCTTCAGATCAATGGCTGGTAATTGGCTACCAGTCATTGATCACTGTAAGACCCTAAATAGAGGGGATCTTACAAGGAGCCTTATACAAGGGCCATTACGTGCCCTAAAACCCCTATAAGTCATGAAATATCAAAAGGAGAAAAAATGCCAACCAAAAACAAAATAGACCAAAAACCCAAAAACCCCACAATTCCAAATATTTGAACCACAGACAAAAACCAAACCTGAGGTTACTCACTCAAATTTAAATTTAAATTGAAAAAAAAATCATAATTAAAATTAATTAATTAAAATATAATAATAAAAATTAAAAAAAAAGCCCTAAACTGAAGCCAAAGGTTACCTTCAAAAGCAAGAACCAGCTAAAACTAGTCCATTAACAACTACTACCTTACTAAAATAAAAAAAGGGTCTAGAGAAAATAAATTTAGCCTATGTCCTTTTATTTCTATTTAGGAAAAACACTAGTGTAGTGTCATAAATGCTCAAACCCCTCAAAAGTAGTGGAAAATAGGAGTAGAAATATCCACCCACTAAATTTAGAAGGAACGTTGGTCTAAAGTAGCCGCCATCCACTAAATATCCGAACCTCTTAATAATTTACCTCTAATTTGGAGGCATGGCCAACTGTTCCAAAGTCAATGCTATTTATCTGGGTAGGTATTTTTCCTAAATAAATAAATATCCCCTTATCATCATTCCATCTAAACCATTCAAAAAAAAAAAACAATAAAATAAAATAAATTAGAAAAATATATATAGAAAAATATTTATGAGTTTTGTGGTTTTGAAAGTTTGGCGATTTTCCCAAAAACATTTGCATTTTTTTTTTCGAATTTACACTTAAAAAAAACCCAAAATTTCCAGAATCTTCCAAAACATTGAGTGGCCAAGTGGCGAAAATTCACCAAAAAATAATATAAAATAAAATCACTGATGTAAACCCATCATTTTTCTCCCCTGAAAAAACCAAAATAATGAACTTCATAGACATTTAGAGGTTTTTAAAACTAATTATTTAATTGATTGATTATTTATTGACTAATTACTATTTTCAGGTAGGAATTATTTTGGGTGGTGGAATTTTGAAATGTATTAAAAGTTTTTGACCAAAAGTGCAAATGAAAATCTTGTTCAAATCAAATGATTTTTACACTTGTTAATTTTTTTGAAAACCAAATATTAAAAATGATTTTATATTTTTCATTTGATGATTGAAAGTTCAAGTTAGGAATCAAATTGACAATTTAACTCCCAACCATTAAAATTCAAAAAATTAAAATCAAATTGCCTTTGAATTGAACATGAAATATGAGAAAAAAAAAACCATTGAAACTTTTCAATCAAAGGTTATATGCTTGAGTTATAAACTTGCAAATTTGTAAGACTTGTAACTTGATTCAAAACTCTCACTTGAGAATTCTAAAATTAATTATTTTTAATGTAGCCCATATCATCAATCATAAAATATATTATAAAATTAAAAATGATGCCTTTTTTTAAAGGTTTAAATTATTTCGATCAAATGAATTTGAGTTATTTGTGACTAAATTTTAACATCACTTGCTTTCAACTTGTACTAAATAACTTGATTTTTGGTTTGTGTAGGTTACTTGTTCATGAACTTGCACTAGCATTCTCTTCTACTCTTATCCTTGAATTCTCGCACTCCCATTTAATCTTCAAGTGTGTTGAAGCTAAGGAGTGCACATTGGGTTACAATACATTACAACTATATGAAACAACAAATATTTATTTGAATACCATTTGACAAGAAGCCTAAGGACATGTCAACAATGATTTATTTTAAAAAATAACTTTCACATCCAAATTTTTTAAATTCAAATTGAATATCACTAACTTATGTTATGTAAGTATTGTTGTGTGTTACAATGCACCATTGGACATAGCTTTCTCAACTCCAAGTTCTACTCTCACATATATTGTTTCTTAATACGGAGGATATGTTATGCATATAATGTTTCTTTTTGCCATGTATTTGTGAAGTTTAGGTGTCTTCCTAATAATGTTGGCAATTTCATCTTTTGCCATAATAGGCCAATGAAAATAAAAAAAGCTATGTTTTTTTAATAAAACGATGAAAAAATGTGCCGGGCACATAGTAAAAATTTCAACTCCGATGTATGTTGTCATGGTGTAACCAATCAATAGTTTTTCAAAACAAAGGTCCATATACCCGACCCTTTCCCTCCGGTTCATTCTTTTAAAAATAGAGAACCATTGCCCAACAAAGGTGTGTGGATGAAAACTATCAAGGTTCATCCATATACCCTCCCCACCCTTACCCTTGGTTCATACCTTGGTCGAGGGTAAGGGTTGGGTGTATGGAGTATGGACCCGCCCAAGGGGGGCAATGGCAATGGTGATGGCTGGCCTGGGATTTTTTCCTGGAGAAATTTTGTGGTTTCTTGACCCAAAAAGAAAAAGGGTAAGTGTTGGATAAATGTTTCTTTTTTCTAGTTTAAATTCAACTAATTTTAATAATTGCTAGAAAATTTCCCCACATTCTCAGTATCCCAAAATTGGGATTAAAATTTCAATTTTTAAAAAAAATTAAAAAAAAAACTGTAGTCCCAGTGTGATAAATGAGCTCAAAGTCCCGGGTTGAAAACATTTCTGACCAACCCGTCATGGTCTGCCCGGAGCGAAAAAAACCTCTCTCTCGTGCGTCGCGGAGGACGCTGAACGACACGAAATCTGTCGCGCGTTGCGTCGCGTCGCGTCGCGTCGCGTCGTCCGCTTCCTTCCTCTTCTTCCCTTGTGTTCCGCCGCCATCGCTCTCCCTTCTGTTCCCCCGCGCGGCCTCCGCCCCCCAATCCCACGCTCTCGCGCTTTTGTTGCAGCGGCTGCCGTAACTGCAGCACGTCCGCTGCTACATACTCGCAGCGCATAACGAGGGTTCAGTCCATGGATTGCATATCTCGCACTAATGAGCATTCACTCCTTACTTCTTATTATAGCACCAGAACTACCTACAACATCCACACAAACACATCACAGCTGCAGCAGCAACAGCGGGAGCAGCAACCTCAGAACCAGCAAGTGCCAAAGCTGCAGGTCCGTGAGGCAGCAGCAGTGAGTGTCGTACTCAGTCCCAGATGCTTGATTGAACTCACTCACGCGTTTGTAAGTCTTCTGTTGCCGAAGAATCTCGAACTGCGCCCAGAGCTGCTGCAATTGCCGGAAGAAAAAGAAGAAGATGATGTAACCGGGAGTGATCGAGGTCGAACTGCTGTAAAGGAGGAACTGTGGATCGATCGAGTTTGATCCATGGAGCTGCAGCAGTACCGCGAGATGAATGGCGGGAGATTCTATTACGACGATTCTGTGGCAATCCCAATGCCCGGGTTGTTATATCCCGGACAGCAGCAACAGCAGCCCTCTTTCCAGTTCAATCTCAAGAAGGAGACGGGGCGAGGAAACAACAAGCTGTATCCGGGACAGCAGCAACAGGAGCAGATGTTCCAGTTCCATGAAGCTGCTGGAGCGCCCGCTGCATCCGCAGGCGCCGGCGGGTTGATGGAGAAGAAGACGAAGAAGAACAGCAGCAGCGCCTTCACCATTAGAGGTTTCGACGCTGCTGCAGCAACAGCATTAGCAGCAGCTGGAGACGACAACAGCGCCTGCGCAAGACTCACGTGGTCAGACTTGTGGGTGTCCGTCACCAATGCTAAGGGCGAGGATCAGACAGTGCTCCATGGATTGTCGGGATACGCAGAGCCTGACGGCATGCTTGCGATCATGGGTCCTTCAGGCTCCGGCAAGTCCACACTTCTCGACTCTCTCGCAGGTAAGAAGAAAGAAGAAGAAGAAGAAGCAAGTCTTGCTGCTGAATGGTGTTGTTCATGAGGTGCCTGAGGCCGCGATCGAGCTGCAGAACCCAACAACACTTACAGTCTTGCAGGCAGTTTTGCATCACGAACTAAAACTTGCTTGTGGTGATTGCAGGCAGATTGGCGAAGAATGCCACCCTCACAGGCGAGATTCTCGTGAATGGGAAGAAGAAAGGCCTCTCCTATGGTGCAGCTGTAAGAAGAACAAGAGTTCTCCATTTCCCGCATTGATCTTTAGACTTGCTTGCAGCAGAATTGTGTGTGTGTGTGAGAGGTTCGTCGCTGTTGCTGTTGTTGCAGAGAGATGATGATGATCCGCGATGGGATGTTTGCAGGCATACGTGACACAAGCGGATGACTTGATAGGAACTTTGACGGTGCGAGAGACGGTGAACTACTCTGCAAATCTGCGGTTACCAGACGGAATGTCGCAGGCGGAGAGGAAGGCCATCGTCGACAGAACCATGAGCGACATGGGTCTCCAAGACTGTGCCGACACGCCCATCGGCAACTGGCATCTGCGAGGTTTGAGTGGGGGCGAGAAGCGAAGAGTGAGCATTGCCCTTGAGATTCTCACTCGTCCTCGCATGCTTTTCTTGGACGAACCCACCAGCGGCCTCGACAGGTACGAGAGCTTCGCTGAGGAGAAGACGATCGAGAAAACAGTAGTAGTGTTCTGGAAGAAGGAACTCTGAAGAAGAAGAAGAAGAAGCTTGCAAGAGCTTTGCTCGTCTTTCTTGGGGTTGTTTGTTTGCTCATGGGGGTTTAAGACATGGGGTTTGTGGGCTTGGTGGTGTAGTGCCTCGGCATTCTTTGTGATGACCACATTGAGGAACTTGTCCAGAGATGGTCGCACTGTGATTGCT
>Ga0116227_10008898_pt1 | contig 18578 bp, 13 predicted proteins | sample S1TSphgellanicum_FD_89693 | JGI IMG/M metagenome (GOLD analysis project Ga0116227, IMG submission 89693) | Host-associated microbial communities from peat moss isolated from Minnesota, USA - S1T2_Fb - Sphagnum magellanicum MG | ecosystem: Host-associated > Plants > Peat moss > Unclassified... | reverse complement strand
GCCCTCGGTCCGCCGCATGCGGCCATCAACCATGTATCGCCATGATCGTGCATGATTTTTAAGCGGCAGGCTGGGATGTCCGGCAATTATCGTACCCTGCTGCCGAATAGTACGCGACAAAAGCAGACCAAAAAACGCCAATGTCTTTTCGTTGCCCACGTGCGCCACATCGGCGCAAGGCCGACTGGCAGATAGGCCGCCTTAAGAAATTTCCGAGTCGGGATCTTAGGAAAGAATTTTTATGTTCTAAGGCATTCTGCTTTTTGGGGCCGTAAATGCTGTTACGATTCGGCGAGCGGATTGTTTTATATAATGATTTTATCATCGGAACAGTTAACGTCGGGCACAACGAGTCTCGCTTCGATCTTCCAGACGAAGCGGGTCGTGTCTCGCGGCGCGCTGAAAATCGCTGAGGAAAGGCTCGCCGAAGCCGAGCGCCTGTCGCGCACGGGCCTGCCGCTTTCGGCCATCACGCTTGCCGAACAGGTGAGAAACGAAGCGCTCGCCCACGGCTCCCAGCATATTTACGCCATGAGCACCGGGCAGCTCTCCTGGTATTATTTCATGACCGCCCGCTATGAGCAGGGCGCGGTGCACGCGCTGGAAGCCATCGAAATCTGGCAGATAACGGGCAATACGGTGCGCGAAGCGACCTGCCGCTGCTATTACGCCTGGCAATTGTGCCAGATGGGCATGCCCGGCGCCGAGCATGAAGCGATGCAGGCGCTGCGACAGGCCGAAAAGGCCGGCGATCCGGCAGCGCTGTGCCTGGCCCAGAACACGGTTGCCGTGGTGCTGTGGATGTACAAGCAGTTCGAACTCGCGCTTGATTTCAGCACGCAGGCCGTTGCTCTGGCCCGAACGGTCGGCGATCCCGTGGCGCTTGGCTGGTGGCTGATCAACGATGGTGGCATTCGGGGCGATCATGCTGCTTTGAAAGCATCGCAAGGCGACAGGAGCGAACTGGCCGCCACCGTCGACCATGCCACCCGCATCACCGAAGAAGCGCTGGCTCTGGCGCTGGCCCATGAGGATCATTGGGGCGCGCGGATCTGCCTTGGCAATCTGGCCGAATACGCGCTGCATGTGGGCGATACCGACAGCGCCATGGCCCATATGGCGCATTGGCATCGGCTTCCCGGAGAGCTGGGCGACCGCGATCTCACCCAATACCATCGCTGCAACGGACAGGTGCTCGTCGCCCAGGGGCGGATCGACGAGGCGATTGTCGCGCTCAAGACCGGCGTCGAGCATGCCGATCAGGTGAATGATCTTGAATCCGGCGTACCGGGCTGTCAGGCGCTTGCCGAGGCCTATGAGCGCAAGGGCGATTTCAAGATGGCCCTGCACTGGCATCGCGAGTTCCACGAGCATTATGTGCGTTACTGCACGCACACCGCGCAGCGCAGCGCGCGCGTGGCGGCGACCCAGTATGAAACCGAGCAGCTGCGCAATCAGTCAGAAACGGCCCGCCTTCAGGCACAGGCGCTGGAAGTCTCGAACCTTGAACTGACTCAGGAAACCGACCGGCTGAAAAAGGCCAATCTGGAAGATCCGCTGACCGGCCTCTACAACCGCAGGGCGTGGGAGATTACGCTGGCCGAAACGCAGAAGGATGGATCGGCCTATGCCATCGCCATTCTCGATGTGGACCATTTCAAGCTCATCAACGATCGCTTCTCGCATCTGGTCGGCGACGATGTGTTGCGCCAGATCGCCGCGATTCTGGGCGGGCTGACCCGCAAGAGCGAATTTCTGGCGCGGTTCGGCGGCGAGGAATTCGTGCTGCTGATGCCGGGCATGGGCAGCGCCGAGGCCGCTGTCCTGTGCGAGCGTCTGCGCCATGCGGTTGAAACATGGAGCTGGGCCGAGCAGAACACGCAGCTTCAGGTGACGATCAGCATCGGCATCGCCAGCACAGACGGGGCAGATGAGCCGACAGCCATTCTGGCGGCAGCCGATGCGCTGCTCTATCAGGCCAAGGCCAATGGACGCAATCGGGTGGAAGTGTCCAGGGCCACTGACTATTAACATCTTGAAGATTATGATGGATTGTCCATTCTGAAACCTAGGATGGATGAACGCCGCACGCCTTGTCCCCCAACGTGCGCCATGAAGAGTGACCGCCGCTGGCGGCGCTGTCGTCAGAAGGGGGAATGATGTCCGGACATGTTGAACCGCTGAGCGAGCGCCCGCGACGGGTCTGGCTGATGGGGCTGGCCAATGTCACTTATGGCTATCTCTTCGCGGTGCCGCTGGTCACCGTGCCTCAGCAACTGGCCGCGCGCGGCATGCCTGAACCGGAGATCGCCAACATCGGCGCGATGGTCATGGCCGTGTCGCTGGCGACATTCGCGCTGGCCCCGGTGCTCGATACGTCGATGAGCCGCAGGCGATGGTCGGTAACGCTCGGGCTTCTGGCCACCGTCCTCACGCTGGCGGTGCTGCGCCTGCCCACATCCAGCGCGCTGCTCACCCCCGGGCTGGCGGTGATGGCGCTGACCACCTCGCTCTACAATGCGGCCATCGGGGGGTGGCTGGGGGCCGCGCTTCCCAAGAACTGCGACGAGACCGTCGGCACATGGTTCGGCATCGGCAATGCGCTGGGTTTCAGTCTGGGCGCGATGAGCCAGTTCTGGCTGCTCACCCATTTGCCCACGCCGCTGGGCGCTCTGGCGGTCGCGGTGATCGGGGTGCTGACGTTGCCGATCCTGCTGGCACTGCCCCGCCCCTTGGCCGACCGCAAGGCGATGCGCGAGACCTTCGGCACGCTGGCACGCGATGTCGCGCATCTGGCAAAGCGGGGCCCGGTGCTGCGGATTGCACTCCTGCTCGCCATGCCCTGCGCGGCTTTTACCCTCACCAATGCCTTTGGTGGATTGGGGGGCGATTTTCATGCCTCGGCCAGTGTGGTCGGCGCGGCCAATGGTATGGGGCAGATGGTGGCCTCTTTGCTGGGGGCTCTGGCCATCCGCCTCGTGATGACGAGGATGCAAGCCCCCCTGCTCCTTCTGCTGGTCGGTTCGCTGGGGGCGGCTTTTACCCTGATGCTGCTGCCCCTGCCACACATGGCCCCAGTCTATGTGCTGGCTGTGCTGGGGGAATGCGCCGCGCAGACCAGCGCTCAGGTGGTGCAGAACGCCATCATCTTCCGCTCGATCGCCCCTGACGACCCGCTGGCCTCCAGCCAGTTCGGGCTGCTGCAAAGCGCGCTCATCGTGCCTTACGCCTATATGCAGGCGCTGGACGGCTATGGCTATCATCTGGCGGGAGGCGTGGCAGGCTCGCTGTTGATGGATGCCGGGGTAAGCCTTGTGGCCTGCGCCCTGATGGTGATGCCGGTCCTGCGGTGGCTGCGCAAGGGGCAGCTCGAAGCCGATTTGGCCAATCCGCAACCTGCGGAACGCGAGTCCATGGCATAAATGTGGACGCACAGCGTCAGGAAAGAGGCCAGATCAACCCGATCATCGGTGCCCCGATCAGGATCACCAGCAAGGACAGCGGCAGGCCCAACCGCCAGTAATCGCCAAAGCGATAGCCCCCCGGCCCCATCACCAGCGTGTTGCATTGGTGGCCGATGGGGGTCAGGAAATCGCACCCCGCCCCGGTCGCCACCGCCATCAGGAAGGGGTCGGGGTGCAGATGCAGCCCCCGCGCCACGCCCACCGCGATAGGGGCCAGCACCAGCACCGTGGGCGCATTGTGCAAAAAGGGCGAGCAGGCCATCGCCGCCGCCATGATCACCCCCAGCGCCAGCAAGGGCGGAACGCCATGCAGCCACCCGGCCAGCGTATCGGCGATCAGCGCGCTGCCGCCGCTGTGCTGCACCGCCTCGCTCAGCGGGGTGAGCGCGCCGATCAGCACCAGCACCTCGGGCTCCAGCGCGCCATAGGCCTCACGCATGGAGAGGCCGCCGACCACCACCATCAGCACCGCCGCGCCGAAAAACGCTCCGGCAATCGGCACCACTTTGAACGCCACCAGCACCATGGCGACGGCCAGAATGATGATCGGCAGGAACATCCGGCGCCGGTCACCCAGCTTCACCATGCGCTCGACCAGCGGCAGCAGGCCCAGATCGCCCAGCGCCTCGGGCAAGGTCTTTTCGCCCGCGCGCAGCACCAGCACATCGCCCGCCCGCAGCCGCACATCGCGCAGCCTTTGGGCGATGCGTTCATCGCTGCGGCCGATGCCCATCAGTTGCACGCTATGCATGTCCTGAAGCCGTGTGTCCTCGGCGCTGCGCCCGATGAGCAGCGAGCCGGGCTGGATGACCGCCTCAATTGTGCGCAATTCTTCCTTGGCGTCGTCCTTTTCCAGTTCCCTGGGGTCGCGCGTCTGTTCCAGCGGGGTGCGGGCGAACAGGCGATCGAGCGCCTTGTCGCTGCCTTCCAGCACCAGACTGGCACCGGGGCGCAAGGAAGCATCGGGCAGCGGCTTGCGCGATGTACCATCGGCCTCGACAATCGCGCGCAGGGAAACCTTGGCCTCGCCCAACTTGAGATCGGCAATGGTGGCGATATCCTCGGGCAGCTCTTCGGGCACGCGGGCCTCGGTGACATAGGGTGCCTGCTCGGCGGCATCGTCGAGCCCGGCTCTGGCTTGCCTGTCACGCGGCAGAAGACGCCAGCCGACACTGACGAACAGGAACCCCAGCGCGGTCAGGATCAGGCCGACGGGCGCGAAATCGAACATCTGATAGGGGCTGCCCAGCGTCTCTTCACGCACTTGGCTGACGATGATGTTGGTCGATGTGCCCACCAGCGTCACCAGCCCGCCCAGCAGCGACATGAAGGACATGGGCATCAGCAGCGACGAGACCGACGAACCCTCATTGCGACCGATGCGCAGCGCAATCGGCATCATGATCGCCAGAGCACCGACATTCTTGGTCATCATCGAGAGCAGCGCCGTCGTCCCTGCCAGCACCGGCACCTGCAACGCCGCGCCGCGAAGCCGGTCCATGGAGCCACCCACCGCCCATTCGATCACTCCCGAGCGGGCAATCGCCGCGCTGACCACCAAAGCGCAGGCGATGATCACCACCACATCGCTGGTAAAGCCGCTGAAGGCCTGTTTCATCGGCACGTCGCCGGTGGCCAGACCGATGGCCAAAGCCACCAGCGCCACCACATCGTAACGGAAGCGCCCCCAGGCGAAGACCGCCACCGCGCCGCCGATCAGGGCGAAAGAGAGGATCTGCGCGCCGCTCAATGTGTCCAGATCCCGACCAGGGCGGCCAGACTGACCAGCACGAGAAAGCCGTTGACCACCACCAGCAGGGCAGGCGGCAGCCGCCGCGTGTCAGGGCGCGGGGGCGCGACGGGATGCGTCTGCCGCCACACCGCCGCCATAAAGCAGAAGGCGCTGAACAGGATCAGCACGCTTCCCGTCGCCCCGATCAGCCAGCCCGCGACGATCTTGTCGAGCAAAGCCCGCGCGCCGATGCCCGAGGCCAGCGCCGCCAGACCGGTGCGCACCCAGGCGGCATAGGTCCGTTCGGCGGCCAGCACGGTGCGGTCCGCGGCCAGTTGCGCGCGGCGGTCGGCACTGTCGGTTTGCTGCTCGGCGCTATGCTCCAGCTTGCCTGCGCTCTGCGCCAGCTTGACGTGAGCCTTGGCGGCGGCCTGTTCGGTTTCGTTTGCCATAGGTGGCTAACGCGCGAAGGGCGCGTCTTTTCACCACGACAGCAAATAAAGATGAACCGGTTGAAGGCCCCGTCAGCAAGGAAGCTCTAGGTCCTGCTATGGATTGATCGCGAACCAGATGTGGTGGCAAAAACCGTCCGCCTTCTGCGCCGCATCGACCGCTTCCTCGCTCACCTGAAAACCGGCAGAGCGCAATTGGCGGGTGAAAGCCTCATCGGCATCGGCGGACCAGATCGCCAGAATGCCGCCCGGTCGCAGCGCCTTGCGCGCCGCGCTCAGCCCTGCCGGGGAATAGAGGCCATCGTTCCAGCGGCGCGTCAGCCCCTCCGGGCCATTGTCGACGTCCAGCAGAATGGCGTCATAAGCATTGACCCCGGAATCGATCAGCATCGCAACATCGTCGAGCACCAGCTGAACACGCAGGTCATCAAGGCAGTCGCCGGTGATCTGCCGCATCGGCCCCCTCGCCCATGCGATGATTTCCGGCATGATCTCGGCAACGACAATCTGAGCATCCGCGCCAAGCACCGCCAGCGCCGCGCGCAGCGTAAAGCCCATGCCATAGCCACCAATGAGAAGCTGCGGCGCCACGCGGGCGCCCAGCTTCTGGCAGGTCAAACTCGCCAGCGATTGCTCGGAGGCGTAGATATCCGTGCTCATCAGCTCATTGTCGCCAATGGCAATGATGAAATCGCCACCGCTGCGCAGCAATTGCAGCTCCACGCCATCCGGCACGCGGGCCCTGTCCACCAAAACATGCCCACTCATCACTTTGACTTTCGATTGGCCGGAAGGACCGGCGTTGATGGTCGGATGCCCCTGTCGGGCATCGCTCAGCGACGGACGATCGACCTTTGAAGCCGGACCAGCACCTCGTCCAGAGCAGACAGGAAGCGCGAACGATCCGCTTTCGAGAAGGGAGCCGGGCCGCCAATCGGATCGCCCACCGCGCCGGCACGCAGATCAGCCATGATCGCACGTGTGGCGATGGCCGCGCCGATCGAGCTTTCGGTAAAAGCCTTGCCATTGGGGCCCAGCACAGCAGCACCGGCCTTCAGGCAACGATCCGCCAGCAGGATATCGGCCGTGATGACCACGCAGCCCGGTACGCAGGCCTCGGCAATCCAGTCATCGGCGGCATCGAAGGCATCGCCGACCACCTGACGCCGGATCAGCGGATGCTCCGGCACCCGCAGGCGCTGGTTGCTGACGATCGTCACCGCGATAGCGTGGCGCAGCGCAACCTTGTAGATCTCCTCCTTCACCGGGCAGGCGTCGGCATCGACCAGAATCTGGAGAGACGTCACAGCGTCAAGCCACCACGCAGAGCAATGGCATCACGCGAGGGTTGCGCCATAAAATGGGATGGGCTGACAAAGTTCATAAACCTCCGACTGGACGCGGTTTGGTCCACGAGGGTTCGCGAAACGTGCCGAGTGAGCAAATATGGCAAGGCATGACACGGATCATCCGTCGCTTACCCATCCCCTTAGTCAACAATGCCCTCTGCGGCTACGACAATCAGGGGCGCCGCGCAGGATCAAAGCCAGCCCCCAAGCGTTGGCGAGGCGAAGCGGCTTTGCGGGAGCATCATGACCGACCTTTTCAAGGCCTTGGCGAAAGCCGCCCGTCTGGCACGCAAAGGCCGTCCGCTCTCCGCCGTTATCGCGGCACAGCGGGGGCTTTCCCCCACCCGTCCGGTCCGACGCAAGGCTGCGGCCAAACCCCGAAAACCCAAAACGTCACCCAAGGCGCTGACCCGGCCCACCCCCGGCAGCTTTGTCGCCGGGGAGTTCACCTGCCCTCAGGGCACGCTGGCCTACAGGCTCTACACGCCCCAAGGATCGCCGCTGCGTCGGATGCCGCTGGTGGTGATGCTGCATGGCTGTTCGCAAACGGCGGTCGATTTCGCGATCGGCACCGGCATGAACAGGCTGGCGGATGAGTTGGGGTTTATCGTCCTCTACCCCCAGCAGAACCAGAGCGCGAACCTTGCCCGGTGCTGGAACTGGCACAATCCGGACAATCAGGCGCGCGGGCGCGGCGAACCGGCGGTGATCGCGGCGCTCACCCGCCACGCCATGGGTCTGAGCCGGGCCAATCCCGCACGCATCTACATTGCGGGGCTTTCGGCAGGGGGCGCAGCAGCGGCAATCACGGGCGCGGCCTATTGCGATCTGTTTGTGGCCATTGGCGTGCATTCCGGCGTGGCTCAGGGGCAAATCCGGTCGCTGGCCAGCGCCATCTCCGCCATGCGGGGGCGGAAGGCTTCCGCCCCACCGGCAAAGCTCAGGCGTCCGCCGCCCACCATTGTGTTTCACGGCGATCAGGATCGCGTCGTGCATCCCTCCAATGCGGGCGCATTTCTCGTCAATCTCGAAAATTCGAAGCCCGGGCCGCTGCTGTCGCAGTCCTACGCCGGCACCTCGGCTCATGGGCGCGCCTTTACGCGGAAGGTCTACAAATCGACGCGCGGCGAGATTTTACTGGAAGACTGGACGGTGCATGGCAGCGGCCATGGATGGTCAGGCGGTCACGCCGGCGGCTCCTATACCGATCCTGCCGGGCCCGATGCATCGCGGGAAATGCTCCGCTTCTTTCTCGCGCGGCGGCGGCAAGGCTCACCGCGGACGTCGGGGCAAGGATAATCGCCTCAACGCGAAACATGCCATTCCGCGCTGGCCATGACGGCATGGAGCGCCTAGAACGCCGCGAAGAAAGTTTTGATATCATAGGTCTGCTGACACATCGGATGCAGGCACGCCGTCGCTTCAACCTGCAACCACCGTCAGGGGATATGCCATGACTTTGCCTGCTCACGAAATCTATCAGAACGCCAATGATCCGCTGCAGTTTCGCGTGGTGGTGGCCGAGGCCGACATCCATGAAGATGGCGAACTCAATGCCGCCTACGCGAAGCTGTATGAGAGTTTCATCGAGGAGGTGACGGAGAACATGCTGCCTGTGACCCATCTGGTCGGCCATGTCGATGAACTGGCCGGGCTGGTCAGCGACTATCTCGCTCAGGCCTTCCAGAACGATCCGAATTTCACGCTGTTCACCGATGAGGCCACCTGGCCGGAGAGCATCTGGGATCTCGACGTGGCTGAGGATGGCGACGAATTCTGGGTTTTCGACATTCACCTGCCTGACAATGCCGAGGGCAAGAAGGCCGCTGCTGCCTTCAAGGCAGATCGTCAGATCGAAACAACCGGCTGGTAAGCTGGCAGCGCCGCCGTCTCTGCAAAGAGACGGCGGCGCCTGGCATCAGCAGCCGTTGCGCCGGGCGTTACGGTCGCGCGTGTTCTTCTTGTCGAGGGTACGGCCCAGCAGAGCGCCACCGACACCGCCTGCGACCGTGCCAAGGGTGCCACCGCCCAGCGCGTTGCCGAGCAGAGCGCCACCAGCACCACCGGCAATCGTACCGACAGCGCCATTGCCGCTGCCGCATTTGCGCGAATGATAGCGGCCACGAGCGCGGTCAGAGTAATGCTGACGATGGCTGTCGCGATACTGGCTGTCGCGGCTCTGGGCCATGGCGGTCGCGGGCATCGTACCGGCGCCCACGGCAGCAAGGGTAACAACGGCGATGGCCATGCGAAGATTGATTTTCTTTAACATAAGACAAGACCCCATGCTGTTATCGTGAGCGGAGTTTAGCCGCTGCAAACTGCAAGGACCATGAACATTGTCGAAAAAGAGCATTTAAATTTCATAGTGGCTTTACCTGAATTGTCACAGGTAAGGACCGATGGGATTGTCGCAACGCAACAAATGTGACGCAATCTAAAAAAACATGGCAAAATGGCGAAGATCATCCATTCTGGACTACTCTTGGCCAATCCATATCATGCTCGTGCCGGGGCCGCGTCGAACCAACGCAGCCCCGACACAAAGGGGGTCAGAAGCGCAGGCGGGCCGTACCGAAGAACTCCTGCGGCGAGCCGGTCTGCATCGTGTTGTTCAGCGATGTGGCATCGTTGAAGAACTGGCCCGAACCCAGCGGGCCGATGTAGCGCTTGTTGAACAGATTGGTCGCGCTCACCTGCAGTTCCACGCCTTTGAGCGCCCCCTGTGTGAAGCGATAGCCCAGCGAGGCATCGACGATGGTGTAGCCCGGCACCTTGACATCGCCAATATAGGTGACGTTGCGCTCCGAGGTGTACGTCCCGGAAATGTTGCCGAAGATCTGCCCGTCGTCGTAATTGACCTCACCCTTGGCGAGATGCGCGGGCGTATCGACCGGACGCACGCCCTTGGTGCGGACCAATGCGGTGCCATTCACCGTGTCATCGTCATATTTGCTGTCATTGTAGGAGTAGGAGCCGATCAGCGACAACGCCCTGGTGACCGACCATGTCGCGCCGACCTCGACACCCCGACTGGTCACGCTGCCGACATTCTGCAGCACGCTGGGGTTGCCCAGAATGTTGGCCTGAGCAAAAGCCGCGAGCAGGCGGTTCTTGAACTTCACGTCATAGAGCGCGATGTCACCGCGCAGCTTGCCCGCCTTGAAGCGCCAACCGCCCTCGATGGTGCGCGAGGTTTCGGGCTTCAACGTATCCTTGATCGCCTCGAAGCCCACCTGCGTGGTGCCGAAAGGTCCCCGGAAGCTGCTCTGGAAGGCACGCATGTTCTCGGCATAATTGGCGAAGAACTCCTGACCCGCCACACGGTAGGTCGCGCCAAGCTGCGGCTGGAACCAGTCGCGCGCGCCGATCGTGCCGTTGATGAAGGGCGTGCCTGCCGTGGTGATGATGCCGTTGCGGATGTCCGCGCCCTTGAAGCCCAAATCGACGGTGACATGGCTGCCCAGCCCCACCTTGTCGGTGATGTAGATCTGGTCGCTCATCGTCGAAAGCTGAGTCAGGAAGTCGCTGCGAAAGGGGTTGGTCAGGAAAGAGGTGACATCCGGGCGGTCATTCTGACTGACGGCATAGTAATTGCGGTTGGTGACGCCGCGATTGTCCTCATGCCAATAGCCGAAGCTGACCTTCTGCGTGCCCAGCTTCGCCACGAAATCGAGCAACCCGCCATTGCGATGCACGCCATATTCGGTGGTGCGCACCGAAAGCGGAAAGCCGCTGGGGCTGAAGACGGCAGGCGTATAGATCCCGCCCGAGCCCTTGTCGTCATGATGGTAATAGGTCGCCTTGACGTTCAGCCAGTCGGTCAGCGGCGCCTCCAGCGTCAGCGCGCCGAGCAAATCGCGACGGATGCCGCCGCTGTCGTAATAGGTGTCGTTCACATTGGTGTAGGGCGAGGGAAAGGCCGTGCCTGCGGTCGGAAAGGGCAGCACCTTGCCCGCCTTGGCCGCCGTCTGGTTCGCGCTGACTTCCGACAGCAGCACCGCCGTGTCAAAATCGGGGCGCAGGAAGTCCAGATCATAGCCGATGCGGCTGAGCGTCGCGGGCGAAAGGTCGGCGTAATTGCGTTCCTTATGCATCGAATAGTCGATCCAGCCGGTCAGCTTCGCGTTGCCGATGTCTTGAATGACCTTGGCGTTGACCATCGCCTCGCTCTGGTTGCCCCAGCCCTTCCACTTGCCGGCCTTGGTCCACTGGCCCGAAACGGAGATGCGGGTGTTGGTCGCAAGGCGCCCGCTGTCGAGCCGCGCGAAGATATGGCCGGTGTCATAGCTGCCATAGCTGCCGGAGATCTCGCCGCCCATCTTCTCGGACGGATCGCGCGAGAAGAACTGGATGCTGCCGCCCAGATTGCTGGAGGAAGCGACGCTCAGCGCGCCCGCACCCTGCGCAAAATCCATGCGCGCGATGTTCTCGGTGGCGATGGCGCGGCTGATGTGCAGCCCGTTCCAGGTGTTGTAGAACATGTCGCCCAGCGGCACGCCGTCCAGCGTATAACCCATCTGGCTCTGGTTGAAACCACGCACCGACAGGCGCGTGCCCAGCTCATAGGTGCCGAAAGGGTCGGCGGTCTGGAAGGCGACGCCCGGCAGGCGCGCGATGGCCTTGAGCGGCGAACTGGCAGGCGCCAGAACGTCGATGGCCTTGGCGGTGATGGTCTGCTGCTGACGGCTCTCGCCCTGGCCATAGACGACGATATCGTTGACCGGCTCGGCTGTGGGCGCAGGATCACTGGCGGCGGGCGCAGCATGAAGGCTCACCACATTGCCGCTGCGGCCCGCGACGGCAAGGCCCGTACCGGCCAGCAACTGGTTGAGCGCAGTGCTGACCTCCAGATCGCCATGCACCGCATGGGTGGCACGGCCACGCAGATTGTCGGCAGGCGCCACGATCTGCAACCCGGCCTGCCCGGCAAAGGCGGGAATGCCCTTCACCGCAGGCTGGGCGGGCAGATCGAAATGGCGGACCTCCGCCAAGGCCGGAGACGCAGCGAAACATAGGGCAACCACCGAAGCGGTGGCGCCAAGATGGGAAAATCGCATCTGTTGTCCTTTGATTGTGCCGTTTGCCCCGGAGCATTCATCAACAAGATGCGGGGGGCGGCAGGTTCCGCCACCGATGCGGCAAATTTTTATCGAGGTGCCAGTCGCGCGACATCGCCATCGATGGTCGCCCGCGCATCGAGGCTGAGCGCAGCCGTCCGTGCGAAGCCTAAGGGATCGTTGGCGCTGAACAGGCCGGTGATCGGCCGCCGGGCCAGCGCGGGATCGGTAATCTCGATAAAGGGATGGCCATAGCGGCGGAACGCGGCGGCAGCCTGCTCCAGCGTCTCGCCCTCGAAGGAGAGCATGCCCTTGCGCCAGACCAGCGCGCGGTCCACCTCCCCGGCGGCGAGCCGGTGGGTTTTCACAGCGGTCAGCGGGCTGCCATGCGCCAGTGTCGCGCGCGTATCGGCAGCAAGATCGACGATGGCGCCCTGCCCTGCCTGTTGCATGGCCACGGCTCCGCGCTCAACCAGCGCTGAGAGGGGACGATCCTTGAGCGCCTGCACGGCAAAGGCCGCAGTGGTGGCCCGCAGCACGATGCCACCGACCTCGACCAGAAAGGGCAAGGAAGAGGTTGCGACCTCGAAATAGGCGCCGCCCGACAGCAGGCGAACAAGGCGCGTCGTGGCGCTGTAGGCGACCTCCAGCGTGCTATCGGTATCGAGTGTCACCACCGAGCCATCTGCGAGCGGAATGCGCCGGATTTCCCCGATACCACTGCGCAGCGCAGGCACGGGCCGCAGCAAGGGCGACATGGTGACCACGCCGACCAGCCCCGCAGCCAGAGCGCCCGCGCCGCCCATCATCATGCTTCGACGCGACAGGGCATAGCGGGGTGCCTGCGCCACTTCCGGTTCGGTGATCAGCGGCGCGAGAGAATCGGCCCGCTCGGCATGCAGCCAAATGGCACGGGCACGGGCCAGAGCACCGACCCGCCGCCGGTCCTGCGCCAGCCACGCATCCAGTTCGGCCTGATCGCTGTCAGAGAGCCCACGGTCTATCCTCGCCGTCCACGCCGCCGCTTCATCGTCAATGGTTTGCGCGCACGCGCGGCCGGTCATGATCGGGCAATTGTCCTTTCTGCTGAGGGTTAGATGCATCAGCAGGGGGTTTTCCGCCACGTCCGAATTGCGCCATCAGCATTTTTATGCCGCGCATGATATGTTTCTCGACCGTATTCTCCGACAGGCCAAGCTGCGCGGCGATTTCGCGCTGCGACAGGCCATCGATGCGGCGCAGTTGAAAAGCCCGTCGCGTCTGAGGCGGCATTTCAGCGATGGCCTGCACCACGCGGGCATATTCATCCCGCGCGACGGCATGCTGTTCGGGCGTCGGCAGATCCGCGACTTCGCCCAGTTGGTCGAGGTCGGCCAGCGTGCCCAGTGTCACCACGCGGGCGCGGCGCAACTGCTGAAGCAGGATCGAACGCGCGACCTGAAAGGCATAGGCGCGCGGGTTCTGGATGCCGGACACATCGGGTCGGGTGGCGAGAACCGCATAGGTTTCCTGCACAAGATCATCGACCTGATCCGCGCCGATGCCCGCCAGACGCGACAGCCAGTCCCGCAGTGCGCCCTCATGCGGCACGATATGCGTGGCAAGCCAAAGACTGCGATCATCGCGGGAACCATCCATTCCCGCGCCATCGGGCATCAATGTTACGGTATGATCTCAATGCACGCGTGGATTGCCATCCAATCCGGTCGGGCCTGTATTTTTGGTGAAATCAAGCCAGTTAATATCGTTATTTTTCATAATTTTGAATTCATTAAATTGGATTAGAGGTCGAGTGTCATATTAAATTCCTTAACAGAATGGCGAGACGACGCCCGACCTTGCCCGACAAGGTCAGACACCTATTTTGCCAGGATTTCTGCTATGATTTTATCGGCGCCTTCACTCCGAAGAACTCGGATCATGGCCAAGAAAATTCCGCTCTCACCCGCAACCATCGATAGGCTAACGGCCAGCCCATTGTCGGACCTGCTCACGCCCTAGCTCACTGTAGATATATTGGACAGCGGTAGAGGAGATGGCGCTATCGGCGCCAAGCTCCCCTTTCTGGATCAACGCGCCGGATCCGAGGTTTCGCGAAAGGCGTCGGTGGCCATTGGCAGATAGTCATGGCTCAGCACCATCCATGTATCAAGCCTTTCGCGCAGCTCGATCTCGATGGGTTTGTAATCGGGCTTTCCGGCCAGATTGGTCAGTTCGTAAGGATCGTTCTGAAGATCATAGAGTTCGAAAATTGGCCTTGGCCGCTGGAAATAGAGCCTTTCATACAGCGCGGGCAGCTTCCCGCCCTGATGCGCCTGCACGATGGCCTTCCACGGGCCCAGTGCGCGTTCCTCATCACTGCGGGCAATGGCGGGCAGCACTTCATGCTTGCCGATTTCGGTGCTGTCCTGCTGCGGGTTGAGGAAACGCCCGCCCTGATCGACCGGCGAATAGGGCTGGTTCGGCTGCGCATTGTAGATCAGCTTATAACGCCTCCCGGTGATCGCACGCTGGTAATCCACGCCTTCCGAAACGGTAAGTGAGCCGGGATGCACGCCTCTTTCGGTAAAAACATAATCGTGGCCGGGCAGATTGGCGCCGCGCAGGATCGGCACCAGGCTGGTGCCCTCCATGCGCGCATCTGGCTTGAGATGAGCGGCCTCCACAAAGGTCTCGGCCAGATCGATGTTGCTGACCAACGCGTCGCTGCGTGATCCGGGCTTCACCACGCCCGGCCAGCGGATGATAAGCGGTACATGGTTGCCACGCTCATACAGCGTGCCTTTGCCGCGATACATGGACTCGCCATTGTCGCCCATAAAGACGATGATGGTGTTCTGGTCCAAACCACGCACCTTCAGCATCGCCATGATCGCGCCGAATTGTCGATCCATGTTGCGCAGATCGGAGAGCATATTGGCATAATCCTCCCTCACCGCGGGCAGATCGGGCCAGTCTTTCGGGATCGCCAGCCTGGCTGAATCGATGTCACGGTGATCGGTGATGAAAGGCCGATGCGTCTGGTTGAAACCGAAATAGAGGAAGAAGGGTTTGCCCTGCGGAATATGATCGAAGGTCTTGTTCAGCCGTTCGACAATCTGCTCGGGCGGATTGCCCTTGGTGCCGAAGGTGTTCACATAGTCGAAGCGGTCCGACAGGCGGGTGATCCCGCTGTCGAGCAGGGCCTTTTTCACATGCGGCGGATCGCCCTCGCGCCCGCCCAGATGGTGAATGCGTCCCTCCAGCCCCACCCAATAGCCGCCATTGCGCAGAATATCGGAGAAATAACGCACATCGAGACCCGCAGGCTCGCCAAAGCGGGTGATGCCGATATCGACCGGATTGCGCCCGGCAAAGATCGCCCCGCGTGAGGGCGCGCATTGCGGCGATGTGTCATAGGCCCGGTCGAAACACATGCTCTGCGCGGCAAAGGCCTCGAAATTGGGGGTGATGTTGTTGCGCTTCATATCCGCATCGGCGTGGCAGCCATCATGTGGCGCGCTGTTGTCGTCCGAGAGGATCAGGATGATGTTGGGCGGCGCGCTCCGGGCTGCTTCCAGCGCTGGTGCAGACGGTGCAGCATAGCCCGTCGCTGGAAGCACCGTGCTCATCAGCGCCAGAGCGGACAATCCGCGTTTGATCATGTTTTGCATCAGGCATGCCTCCTTCAGAAATGGCCGAAACGCAGGCCGATGGAGAAATAGCGCCCGATCTGGTCGGCGAAGGGCGCCGCCGGATAGATCAGGCCGGGGTTGGAGGAGCTTGCCTCATAATAGCCGCCCGTCACATTGAAGAGGTTGTTGATGTTGAAAAAGGCCGTCACCGGATAAGTGCCGATGGAAAGCCCCTGAGACAGGTTCAGATCGGTCTGCACATAGGCTTTCGACGGCACATCGGCGGCGATCAGCGTGGGATCGGCGCTGTAATGGAAAGGCGAGAAATAGCGCAGGGTCAGCGCGGCATTGGTGCGGTTCACGCCATAACGCAGCACCGCCGTGATGCGATCCACCGGCGCCAGCGCCGTGCCCGCCGTGTTGGTGATGACGGCGCCGGGCAGGCTCTGGGTCTTGAGCACCGGTTCATGCGTCCATTGCACATTCAGGCCGGTGCGTCCGCCAAGGCCGGACGACAGCCTGTGCAAATCGAAGCCATAATCGAAACCCACCACAAAGCCGCGCGAGAAGACCTGAGCGATGTTCTCGTTTTCCTTGTAATTGGCGGTCGGCGCATTGGCCGCGCTGCTGTTGGTGGGCCCCAGCGGCCTTGCCACCAATGCACACAGCGGCGATGCACCGCCCGAGGCGATGCAGATCTTCTCCACCGATGTCGTCAGGCCCGACAGCGAGCTGATCGCATTGTTGATCTTGATGTCGTAATAATCGAAAGACAGCGACAGCCCCCGGACGGCCGGCGGGCTGTAACTGCCGCCGATGGTGAGATTGCGCGCGACCTCGGGCTTCAGATCGGCATTGCCCTGGCTGACGTTCAGAATTTGCCCATTCGCGCCGGTCAGATAATCGGTGTAGCCCGAGATCGTCGCCGTCTGCCCCTGGTAGAGTTCATACAGCGTGGGCGCCCGAATATCGCGCGAGCGTGTGGCATGGATGTTGAGCCCCGGCGCGGGTTGCCATTCCAGTCCCAGACGCCATGTTTCAGCAGAACCGCTGGTGCTGTAATGCGTGTAGCGCCCCGCCGCGCTGGCCGTCAGCGCGTGCACAAGCGGCAGATCACGCAGCAAAGGCACGCTCAGTTCCAGATTGCCCTCATAGACCGATTGCGTGCCATAGGCGGGCGCCGAGACATTCTTGGTCCACAATTGCGTGCCCACCGCAACGGTGCTGCCATTGGCTCCCACGCGCAGGCCGGTGGGATCGAAACTATTGTCGGTGACAGTCGAGACCTCGCGCAGGATCTGATGGCGGTATTCGCCGCCCGCGGCCAGCTTGATCGGCCCGGCCCAACCCTGTGCCAGCGTGCCGCTGAGGCTGCCGCCAAGGTCATGCATATAATTGGTCGCGGCCCAATAGGTGTCGCCGGTGATGTAGTTGATCGCCGCCTGCGAAGCATTGCCATTGCCCAGCACATTGAGCGGCGCGCAGCCGGGAAATGCGCCAGGCGAGACGATACTGGCACGGCACACAATGTTGCCCGAACCGTCTCTCACCGCATCCAGCGCGGCATAGAGCCTTTGCGTGTTCACATTGTCGGTGGTCAGCTGAGAGCTGCGCCCAACCCCATAGGTATAGTAGAGTTCCCAGTCAAAATTTTTGAACAGCGTGCCGGTCAGCCCCGTGCGCACCGAAAAGGCGGTGGTGTGGTTGTGCAGGCCCAGGATATTGCCGAAATCCTCACTGTAACGGGCAAGGTTGAAGCTGCCGGTGTTGGCGGCCGTCAATTGCGCCTGATATTGTGGCAGCAGATAAGCGTTGCCGCTGTAGATGGTGAGCGGTGTGGAACTGGCGGTACTGATCAGATTCTGCTCATGCGAATAGGTCGCGGTGTTGGCATAGCTGGCCTGCACATAGAATTTGGTGCGGTCGGACACATCGTAGTCGAAACGCCCGAAGAACTGCGCCGTGGTCAGCGAGGGCAGCAGATTGGTATCCCGGCGATAGGAGCCATCGCCGCCCACCGAAATGCCCGAGGTGTTGGTGGCCACACCTTTGTTGAAACCAGCCAGCGTGCCGTCTGAGAGGAATTGCTGCCCGGCGAAAGGCCCATTGGTCACCAGCCCGCCGAAGGTGGAAGTGTTCAGCCGCGTGTTGGCCACCTGCGACAGCGGACTGGCAGCAGTACCGCTGCCCACGATCGAGACCGCCGAATTGCCGAAAGGACGTGGCGTGGCCGACATGCCATCGCGATGAAAATATTCCGCGCTCCATTCGAAATGGGCGCGATCCCCGATCTTGAAGCCGTTGGCGATGCTGCCCCGGATCGAGCGCCCGTCGCCATAGGTCGAGATGCCGTCCTGCACCTGCCCCTTGATGCCGTTGAATTCCTTGTCGAGAATGAAGTTCACCACGCCCGAGACGGCATCCGAACCATAGACCGCCGAGGCGCCACCGGTCACCACCTCCACCCGTTTGACCAGCAATTGGGGCAGCGTGTTGATGTCGGTCGTGCCGTCATAATAGGTGGGCGGCACGCGGTGGCCGTCTTCCAGCACCAGTGTGCGGATCGGCCCAAGGCCCCATAAATCGAGATAATTGCCGGTGGGCTGATAGCCGCCATCCGAGGCGCTGTCGCTGCTCTTGATCGGCGAGAACACCGGGATCTTGGCCAAACCGGCAGGCAGGCTCTGGGGCGAAAGGTCGGCCAGTTCCTGGCTGGAGACGCGCCGCACCGGGCTGGGACCGCCCGCCGCGCCCTTGATGCGGGTGCCCGTGACCACGATGTCGTCGCCGCGCGCGGTGGGGCTTTCGGCCTCCACCTGTTGCGGGCCAATAATGAGGATGCCATTGGCGCCATGCTGCGCGGCAAGGTGACTTCCCGCGAGCAACTGCGCCAGCGCCGCCTCGGCG
>Ga0116227_10008897_pt1 | contig 18581 bp, 15 predicted proteins | sample S1TSphgellanicum_FD_89693 | JGI IMG/M metagenome (GOLD analysis project Ga0116227, IMG submission 89693) | Host-associated microbial communities from peat moss isolated from Minnesota, USA - S1T2_Fb - Sphagnum magellanicum MG | ecosystem: Host-associated > Plants > Peat moss > Unclassified... | reverse complement strand
GAGACTCCTACAGAGATTACGAAGAAAGAAGAACAAATGTATGTATGACTGTTACCTTCCTCATGCGCGCGGATGGCAGGGAACGTTTGACTCAGCGCAAGGAGTGAAACGCAATGGGGGCAGCGCGGCTGAGATCAAATCAGCGTGTGAATTGCCAAAAGCAAAAGATCAGAGACCCTTGTTATCTAGGAAAATATTTGATTTCATATTATTTCAAACATGTTTATCACAACTATTTAGAACTTCATAACATTAATTTAAAAATTGTAGTCACTAACTTATCAAATCCTTGTGCACTGTAAGTTTCATATAGGTATGTACACATGGTCAAAAAGTTCCACTCATACTAAGTGAAGTAACATTTATGGATTGATCAAAAAAAGCATTGGGAAACATGGAAATTGCAAACACTTCAACATGAGGAAATGTGTTGAAAATTCATGACCTCATTTTGTTCTACATTTTGTTAGACAATTATTTCCATTTTGTTACATGATAAAAAAAAAAATCAAAATCATTATACATTCATTTGATCAATTTCACATGTGTGTGTTTTTTTGCACTGGTTGTCAAGTCTAGTCAAACATTTAATGAAGTTTATTTTTCAGCATTTTGTGAATATGTCCTATATTTGAATAGAACAAATGAAATTTTATTTTTAAAAAAATTATTGAAATTTGTAGCTAATAATTTGTGTACATCATGTTGGGTGAGAAACATAATTTAAGGACAAGGAGATGGATCGCCTGCAACATTCTATTAGACATATTGTTGACAATTTTGATAAGGCTGTGATATTTTTTTGGAAGAGCCCCACAAGTTGTAAATGTTACTATACTAAAGGTTTCAAATTTAAGTCTCAAAGTCATATAAGTTTAGCAACTTTTCCAAACCTCCATACTTCATTGGAAGTTTTTGAAATACACATTGATATGTGTTGGTGGAAGGCTAGATGTTGAAATGGATTCTATTGAGTTTCTCTTTTTGGATGCACAATGAATGAGCAAGGTGATGGGAATGGGATTGTAAGGGGCCTTGGTTATATTTACAAGTGACAAAGGTGTGACAATGAAACACCAAAGTGAAAGTGATTTGGAAAGATGATTGACCTTTATTTTTGTGGAAGTTCAAGATATGGAAGCTTTTGAATTATTGTTTTCAAGACACTAAAGATGAAGGTGGAAAATATTCAAACCATGAACTTGCCAATAGAAGAAATTGCAAAACAATTTGGAGTTGGTTTGAAAGCATAAAACAAAGATCACATTGTTTTGGTGAGTACTATGGAACAAAGCAAGATATTTTTCCCTCTAATCACCATAACAAAAACATGTTTTTTTTTGCTACAAGATTGTGGTTAAGGTGATTCTAGAGTCATTGTTGCTTGAATAACATGACTATTTTAATTTATTTTGACTAACCCAAAAAAATAAACTAAAAAAAGAGCAATGTTTAATTTGATTAAGTTCAAGCTTTGTTTGAATCAAAATAAACATTATGGGTGACATGTGGACCATGGAAGATTACATCAAAATCATAGCTAATATCATGACTAAATTCAATCACCAAATATGATAGAGATGGTGATCTATCATCATATATGACTATTATGAATAAAACATGCTATTTTTGCTAATTTATATGGCATTGTCAATGAAATGTGCTACTTTTTTTGGGTCATATGTGGTATAATGTATATGATGCCTTTATTTATTAATTAAATGTACTTATGAATTTTACATGAAATTCTATAACCAACTTATAATTGTGTACTTCACACATGAAATGAAATTAATTTTGAAAAGGAAATACATAATTACAATATTATAATTTAAAAAATTTTACATTGAAAATGTTGACATAAACATGTGAAATTAGTGTCATGTCTTTACATTTGAAATAAAACCATTACTACATTTATTTCATTATGAAAGTATATTGTATTTGAATTTATGGCCCAAATGAAAATATTACATTTTTTAATATTATGAAATGAAAAATAAAATAAAATAAAGTGATGATATTACAGAAATTAAAAAACACATGTCATTTAAATGAATATATTTGAATTTGTAGCCCAATTGAGATTCAAAACATTATTTTTGAGTTTTTGAAATGAACTAGGACATTGTGGCCAGGGAGAAAACCTTTGGATTTATGGAATGTACTCTAATAGTTAAATAAATGTTTAATTTAAATTTAAGCTTCACCTTGAAAATGTGAGAAAGGGATAAGAATAATGGTAAAGGAGATTGAGGTTTATCAATTTAATAATCTCCCCACCCCCCATCCCCCCTTCTTATTTCCCTCATATGTTCCCATATGGTTTGCAATGGTTCATCATTATTTATGTCAATCTCAACTTGGCCTTTGCATTGTTATGCATTACTAGTGACAATCAACTAATCCATTGATGAAAAAATGAATGTATTTTGTGAAAATTAAGTTCCATTTGAATGACATTAAATGCATTTTGAATCGAATTAATTGAATTAATTCAAATTCTTAAATTGAATTCAATTACATTGAATGAATTTGAATGAATTCCAATTCAACTAAATTAAATCAACAATTAAATAAAGACTCCATTAAATTGAAGAAAAATGAGATGCAAATTGGTGGAGAAAATATTGAAAATATGTTTGTGAATATGATGTTGGAAAAAAAACCTTTAAAAAGACACAAATCCAAAAATACATCTTTGGATGCCTATTTATTCAGGAATGGGCTAAAACAATTCAAGTTTGAAATTGTCCAAGTAATGGAACATAAAGTTATCCTACCTAAAGCAACTCCAATGAGTCATCTTCATTAGAATTTTGATTTTAGTATATAACATGGATATTGTGTTTTCATGTGGATGAAGGTCATGGCCAGGGGAAAAGAGGGGAGTAATTATTAAGGAAATAAAAAAGTAATCCATGAAAAGGTATTGAAATAATTATATTTTGAATTACAATATTACTTACAAAATGGACCAAAGACTTGAAACCAAAGTCTTTGAATAAAGAATATTATAATTATTATAATTTTATTAATTAAAATATTAAATGCATTATAGATTCCAATGAAATTACAAAAATAAACAGTGAATTAAATTCAATAATGAAATGAAGGTAGGTCAATAGGTGATTGTTTTGTGTTTGTTGTTTCTTACTTTACCTCTTGCATTTGGCTTGCTGCTTAGTTTCCTTGGGATGAAGTGGTGTTTGGTTTTTTCCAAAAGTAAAACAAAATATGTTCAGCAAAAGGTCTCAAAATAAGGGCAAAAATTGATGAAAATACAACTGTAAGTCCCACCACTGTTGGCATGTTTTCCATAAAGTGGGCCACACTGAACTTGACCAAAAAAAGGTTCATGAAGACTGCATTCGTCTTTTTTTAACCACAAGAACCAGTTTCGTACATTCACGGAGTGGAAGCTATTGCAATAATTCTACGGCAGCTTCAGTGCATGTCTTTTGAATAATTTATTAATTTTGTAGATTCCATGTTGAAAATAAAATATTTCAGAAGATGCTTTATTTCCTTCACAAAAAAAAATTGTTCTTAATGGAAAAAAGTATTTTTGAAATTTTCAATATCTCTAGAAATAATATTTAGTGTTGAAGCTGCCAAGGTACCATGATAGTCCCTAATTTCTGGCATGTGTGGGCGGCTTGGCAACTTGGTGAGCTTGCTTTGATGCCCATAATTCAGAAGAATATTTTCCCACTAAATTGAGGCCTGGGGTGGAAATTTCACTTATGTTCCCCAATTCCGTGGAGAGTGGTGTCCACACATCCACCAAAGAAGAACTTTATGGGCCTCCACCAGATGTGCTTGTCAAGTTCAACCTGCCAAGGTATTACAATATATGATCCCCTGCCCCCAAAACAATTTGGGGGGTATCCTAGGAAAAATCTACCTATTCAAAGTTCTTTTAAAAAAAAATGAGGTTAATAAGTGAATGCAACTTGTTGTCTTGCCTAATAAAAGGCATAGTTGACCCGAAAAAGGCATCTTGCCCACCCTCAAAGTTTAAAAAATTATAAATGATGGTTCGTAAGAACATTCCATTTGAGCTCAATGTAGATTAAAAATAGCAATCTCCCATTGAGATATCAATCGTCGCTAGCTTTGGTTGGGGGCTCTCAAGGGAAGGGGGCAGGGCCGCTCCAACCAATCATGAATTACCAAATCAAGCATGTGCGAACACCAATTATTTTATATAAGTACTTGTTTGTAAACCCATTTTGCAAGCAAAATGATCAAATAAGCAAAAGACTAAAATGTTATGTATCAAAGTCCATTTTGTTCACTTCTACCCATCAATTATTTTTAAAAATCAAATGTGCCCCTACACTGAATAAGTGAGGTGTTCTTTGCAAGGGGCATTAGCCCATGCCAAAAATGATGATGGTCTTTTGAAAAGAAAAATTTCATGCAGCCAATGGGAAAGCCCAAACATACTCTCAAGGTGCCTTTTTTTTTCCTTTTTTGTTTTGGGGTTGGGGGGGGGGGGAAAGAAAGATTTTTTTTCATTTTTCCCGACTTCCCAATGTGTTTGCACTATGTTCCTTTCAAGTGCCCAATGGGTTTCCAATATTTTCCCCAACATTTTCTCCGTACCTCTTCACTTTTATATGCGTAGGAAAATGGTTTCCTCCTTTCCCTTATATAGGTGGGCCAAAGGGGAGGAATTCGAGCCTTCTGTTTTAGGGAGTCTTCATTATTTATTTATTTTTGGAATGATGAGTCAATCAAATTGGCATGTTGCCCCAAAAAAAAAACTTGGGAAACACTTCATTTAATTAATAAGAAAGGTGACTATTTCCTCAAATTTATTTCCTTGCCATTAGCCTACATAAAAAAAGTAACTCACAATTTTGAAAATAGAAATTGCATGCAACCAATGGGAAGTTGCAGCATCCATTCAAGTGTCTTAACTTTTTAATTTGGGTTTTGGGGGCAGGGGGAAAGGGGGAGAGATTTTTTTTTTCATGAGTTGTTGATGTGTTCCTATCATGTTCTCAAATTATTTCCCAAGTTCTCAATGTGTTCCCCAAGGGTGTTCCCAATAGCACCTAATATCAAACCCACATGTTTTGCCCAAAATCCTCCCCTAATCACCTATATATAATTGAGGTGTTCGTTGCAAGGGGTAATAGCCCAAGCGAAAAATTGTGATGAACATTTTTGAGGAGAGAAATTTCATCCAATCAATGGGAAATGCAATCATGCTTTCAGGGTGCCTTGGATTTTTTCCTTTTAAATTTTGGGTTTAGGGTTGGGAGGTTGCAAGTTAGAGGGGAGGTTTTTCTATTCAAATGTATGTAGTGTGGATAGTGGACTATCCAGAGTGGACACTGGACTTTTCATGCAAATTTTATTAGGGGCGGCCGGGGAGACGGGAGGAAAAGATTTATTTTCCTTTCAGCCAATAGGAGGGCCCAAGTTAGGGAGGATAAGGAAGATTTTTTTTCAGTTTTCCGTGTTTCCTAATGTGTTCCTACGATGTTCCTTTGAAGTTCCTAATGGGTTCTCACAATGTTCCCCAAGTTCACAATGTGTTACTCAACATGTTCTCCATACATAAGCACCTCACTTTTAGCCCATATGTTTTGGCACTTTCACCTATATAGGTGGGCCCAAGGGGAGGAACTATATACATCAAAACAGAACCTTCTATTTTGAGCAGCCTCCATAGTTTCATTTTTTTGGGAGCTATGGGCCAATCAAATTGGTTTTTGGCCCAGAATTTTGGCACAGTTTGTTGATGAGAGCGAACATTCTTGAGGATTCGCCAATCCCAAATTACCAAATCAAGCACGTGGACACCCATTTTTATATATAAGTAGATTAGAATAGCTACCTAGTTTACCGACTACAGGAATAATCCCAAATGGTGCTTGTGTGGTGGGGCAGACACATTTCCTCAACAAAATGGGGGGCCATAATTGGGATAGCACCAATATTCTTCAACAGAGCGTGAAGAAAATTTTCTTAAATATGTTGCAACTGGAAGCATAGAAACAAGCTCCCCCAGAAGACCCCACTGCACAATTTGCAGCCTGGGTTCACACCAGTGTTGTTGGTCGGTTATTGATTTGTTTTCAATATCCACCGGGTTGGTTATTATTATTTATTTATTTTCATTTACACACAGGATATCAAATATTAAAAAATTTAAAAAAATTAGAGACTCACCTGGTATCAACTTGCTGAAATAAGAAGGGTCAAAATCTTTTTGTTAATTTTATGGATGGCTAAGAACTGGCTGGCATGCATAAGGATCGATTTTTGCAAGACCCTATTGAAAACCAGCCAACATATGCCTAGGCCAGTTATCAAACAATAAATTTCTTGGATTCTTTTTTAAAAGCAAAATTTTTACCAATCTTCTTTTACTAAAGTAAGATTTCCACCAACCTTCACCAAAGCACTCAATGTGAAATCACAAACAAAAGTTATAGATGACTATTAAAGGCAAGCTGAAAGAGAAGGAATCTGTTTTAAAGATAGTAGAAAAGCCCAGCTGAAAGCAGAAATTGAGAGTCACAGATGATGAGAGATGGAGCTTTACTTTAAGTTTTTAGGTTTAGGGCAAATGACATAATGAAACTCTAACTCAATGAAAGCTTTTGGATGAGAAAAAGGATGAAAAAATTGAATGGAAAATATAGAACCTACCTACATAGGTGTGAGAGGTCCCCATGATGGTATAGGTAGGGTATTGGATTTTATGAAACTGATACCCTGCCAATAGGGTATTTTCAGGGTATCTGAAACATTGATATCAGGCCGGGTAGGTTCTTGGTCAGGTTTAGCAGAAAAGTAGAATCAGACCCTGATTGATAACCAGGTCGTTTTTCAATAACCGGCCAACACCGGTTCACACACACTCCTTGAGATCTGGATTTGTATTGGATTTATATTTGCACTACCTTTTCCTATGGATTTGGTTTGTTGTGTGATGACCAATGTTGAACATTTATGAGAATGCCCACCAAAGCCCTGGAGGTTATAAGATTAGAACACTGGATATATATACATATATCTACTGATGATGATTTTTTTGAAAGACTAAGAGCTCTAAGGAACTCACACTTCTCAAGTGCAAACTTACCCACAGTCAGCATCACAACCTAGATTATAACCATTTTATAAGGTTGCCCCCACTCAGGTAGCTAAGATGTCAGAAGTTCTATAGGTGATTTGCCTACACACTATGCATAACCAATCATATAACTAGAGGATTCCTATAAGCTATTTCATTTGAAATGTTCGGTTTTAGAATTCATAGATCATCAGTTGGAGTTATTGAAATGTTGAAACATCGGACTTTTGAATTGTCACCAAAATGGTGTCATGGGATGAAAGATAGAACACTAAGAGCATGAAAGGAATAGGGGTCCCTTGAACCAGCACCTACAGTTGGTATCATGAAAAACTTTGGGCATTATAAATTGTAACCTTTCTGAGTCCCCATTGCTTGATCTGATTTTCTTGCAACATTAATGCTTGAGTTTCTAAAATTCTGTATCCGCAGGTTCTCTTGAATTCATAATGTACATCCCCATTGCTTGATCTGATTTTCTTGCAACATTAATGCTTGAATTTTTAAAATTCTGTATCTGTAGGTTCTCTTGAATTCATAATGTACATGAGAAGGCAATTGCTTGTGCCTTTCACCCTGTGGACCAAAGGTAAAGCCTGTGGTCCAGGGTGGAAAGCATCTTATTTGCCTTCCCCTTTGAAACAAATGAAGTGATCTGAAGACTCAGATCACCGTATGCTATTGCCCTAGGGGACTTAAGTGTAAGATCTCACTTCAGAAGGGAATGGGAAATTACATACTATAATACGTCCTCAATTTCAACTAGGAAACCTATCCGAGGTTGTTCTGTACCATAGAAATAATTTTTCTAATGATTTTATGAAACTGTGCAACTCGAGCAGGTTTAGGACCGAAACTATGTATGTTTACTACATAGTTATGAAATCTATGTTTTTTGGTTGTAAAACTATCTTCCACCTTACTATTGGTTATGCAAGCCTCACCATTATCCTTTCATGAAGTACACATAAATAACATTAAAACTATTCAAAAACCAAAAGCCCTTCCAAAATCAAAACTTCAATTTCCACAAATTTTGTATTCATACCAAGACTTTGTACAAAAAAATGAAGGTGCCTCTCAAGGTCACAAACACCTCCTTATATACTAACCAAAAGGAAACTAATCAAGAAACTTCCTAAAACCTATGCACCACATGGTTTCCCAAATGATCAAAAGGAACCAAAATCACATGGGGAACCATGTGATTCCATAATTAATCACAAGAAAACAACATCACATGGTTCCCCATGCGATTGCGCAATTAATCACAAGAAAATAACATCACATGGTTCCCCATGTGATTCCGCAATTAATCACAAGAAAACAACATCACATGGTGCACATGACATAAATCAATGCATTATGGAATCCTACATCCAACTTACCCCATTAAACAATTACCTAAGTAATTGTGTAATCAAGTTACACATGAAATTATTTACACCCAACTTACCCCTAAATAATTGTGTAATCAAGTTACACATCAAGTTACAAAACCAACTTTGTTTTTTGTTTTTTAGGCAAGTTGGGTGGGGATGCCCCAAAAATAGTTTTTCTGATGATTCTGTGGAACCGACTTTGTTTTTTTGGCAAGTTGGGTGGGGATGCCCCAATTTTATGGAAGCAGACAAAAAATATTCAGTTTGACATTTAAATGGTCCTGCATGGTTCTAGCTTTCGGATGGGGCTGACTATAATACTTTTTCCACATGAGTTGCAGGCTTGGGTGTGGTGGCTATCAACCCTACAGGCCTACAGCATAAGTACCATCTTCACTCTCCTTCATTACATTAGAGTTTACACATTGTTGGACTTTTCATGTCCTGGGTCCCCACTCTGTATGCTGCATAATAATAATTAAAACTTGAGGCTACTAAATAGTAACAATTTACAAACCACACAACCATTCTTTTTTTTATTGTGAATTCAAAAAGTGTCAGAGTTTACAACAGAAAACATTGTGGCTTGTATGGGGTATTACCCCTAAAATTAAATATGCCCATAGTTGTCAATGCAGTCAGTATGAGAGTACTTGCTGAAACTCTTTTTCCCTGAGTCTGCCCTTTGCCTCATTTTTTTCACCTTGAAATTTCTTGACATGATTTGGGTCCATGTCATACATGTTTTGGGCATGTTAGGGGTGCTAGGGTTATGTAAAATGCTTCAACACCCATTGGCAGATGCTACTGACATGTTATGTGACCCTAACGCGGGAGTTTATGGGTGCAAAACATGACAAGGCCAAAGAAAACAAGGCAAAATTCAGACTGAGGATACAAAATTGTGGCAATATAAAAACCATCCAGCAATTCTAAGGAGAGGGGGATGTTGCTTTCAACTTTTAGGGCACCCTAGAATTTTTTCTACTCTAAGTCAGAGTATAGTTTCTATTTGAAAGTCAGAGTAAGGTGCCTTCAAATTTAATTTCTAGACATATTAGGCCCTCTTTACACTAGGAGTCAAGGCCAATGTGCAACTCAAATCAAGCATTCCTATTGGTGCAAAAGTTGAAATCAGCCCCAAGGGCTTAGCACTAGGAGTCAAGGCTGAAACACAAAAGCATATTTTCAATCTGCTGCAAGTAACTAAGAAACGCTGAACTTTATGGCCTTGTATTGGCCCCAAGGGTGAAAAAACGAGTACTATAAAATTTGGGAAACCAATTTGCAACCGTTGGGGTCGGACAAAAAGTCAAAAAGTGCTTGAAGTTGGCTCCAAGTTTTTCAACCCTGCCTCCTGGTGTAAAGTGGGCCTTGTTCCTACAAATTATGACAAATGGATTCCAAATGGATGTCTCCTAATTGGCTGAATGTTGCTGGATGCGATGCTCTGTGAGCACAGAAGGTGTAAAAGTTTCAACTCTGTTTGATATTTGACAACACGAAAGATATTTTATTGATTACAGGAACCAAAACAAATCATCCCAAAAGGTAGGGGTGGCTGGCGGAGGAGGAGACACCATTCGCCACCAATACTAGGCAGTGTAATGAGAAAAGCACCAATAGTACACAATCTAAAGTGACTAAGTTTTTTTTGTAATATCTTCCAAATGGAGGCATAGAAACAAGGTCGCCTGGATGACACCATTTCACAATTCCCATGTCTAAATGTTTTAAAAACTAGATACAAAGATATTGCCAAAACTAAATTAAGAGTACAAATGTGGCAAAACATTTTCATGAATAATATTCCATTTTGATTTGTATTTGTTTTGCTCCGGTTCTCATCAAAATTCACAGTAGTAGAGCACCTCCACAGAAGAGTCTTTCAGATGATTCTGGAAGTCTTATTCTGCTTTAATTTTTTGTCAAGTTGAGTGTGGAGGCTCTTAGTTTATGGAAAGTGCATAGGAAGTAGTTAGTTTGACAATTATGTGGTCATCTGTTCTGGCTTTTTGATAGGGCCTCTCGAAGTACTCAGGGCCACTTTAGACAGGGTTCCAAGGAGCAGGGTCCAATGATATCAAGCATTTGTATTAGTCAAGAGTTTTACATTGGTCCCAAGGCCTTTAAATGAGGGTTCAGGACCACAATCAAATTGTGATTTAGTTGAATGGCATCATTGTGGAGGGCAAACCAATTGGTCTGGACTAAAAGCCAGAGTTAAATGAGAGCTAAGTTTTTGGAGAACCAAAGTGTAGGCTAGGGTTCAAGGTTGCTCATTTCTTTGTTTTTTTTTTTTTTCCGGGGGCTCTTTTTCACTGTGTTTTCTCTTACCTTTGTTGCTCAAATTCTGTGAGAACGGAAGACATACCATGAAAAACATGCTGTGAATTGAGGAGATTGTTGAGAGCAAACCAGCTCCTCAATTTTTGACCAATTCTAGGATTGATATTGCTGGTTTTGTGAATACTCACAAGGTGGTTGTCAATGGTAATGCATTTTTAGTTGTTCAAGTGCACCAAATACAGGTGAATCTGAAGAGAAACAAAAAAAATTAAAAACATGAAAAAAAGCTAGAAGACTTAAAGTTAACCTAATCCTCTCATGTTTCAACACAAGCCAAAATATCATCTTTCAAAAATCCTCATATAAAAATAGACCAATTAGCAATGGCCAAAATCCCTTAAGCTACTCTACTCTATAATGAATCTAAACACAATATCCTTGCCTTGGTAGACAATGCCAATAAAACAATGTAATGACTCAGGTTTGCCCTTTCTGTCTTTGCAACAAGATTTCTACCTAAGGTTCCAAGATGGTGTATTAAAACCATGCTCATCATATACCCCCAATTATGTTGTTGAACTATGTCTGTAATTTGTAGTTATTCACAATTAAATATGTTACATTATTCTTCAAAAACGATTTTTGGGATCAATTTTTATATGATGAAAATTGCCCCAAATAAGGTAAATTGAATGAAAATGATAATTAAAGTTTCTAATGGCCTTCATTGTTGAGAAAGAGATTACATTCATCTTCCAAAACCATCCTCATATAGCAATTCCATTATGCTAACTAAAGATGTATTGTTTAGGTTTATATAAATGGACACAACATTGCCCACATGATCAATCAACAGAAAAGTTACCATATGATGAAAATCACAGTGAGCACTAAATGAACATAACAATTTAAATGTAACACTAGGTTCAATGCATTTGTAATACAATGTTCAACAAGAAAAAAAAGAACTTGCACAATGATTAATGTTGTAAGTATCTTTCTTACATAATAGTTTCAAAGAAAAAAACATGTGATGCACTAGTTAAAATCTTCCTTTCAACTGAAAAGTCTAAGGTTCAATCCTTTTTTGTTTTTTCCAACAAACAAAATGGATGAAAAAATTCATAGAACATATAAATAATTTTTTGAGTTAGTTGCCTTTAGGAAGTAATTTCCTTGGGCAAAAGAAGATTAAATGCTAGTCCCAAGTAAGTTCCCAATGGAGTAAAAAAAATTCCCTAGTGAAAAATACAACTTCGCTAGGGAACAATTAATTTTCTTCAAAGAAAAGTCAAGGTTTTCTAGGGAGAAGTGTTCTTTCTCCTCGAAGGACATGATTGTTCCTCAAGGAAAAAAAGGTTTAAGCTACTCGTCATGGCAACTTAAACTCCTTTTCCATGGGGACACGATTGTTCCCCATGGAAAAGCCAATGAACTTCCCCCAAGGAAAGGCCCAAGTTCCTTGGAAAACATATGTTTTGAAACTTTTAACAATCACAGTCATTTCATATCTATTTTTATATAGGCTTCTAACCTATCATTGAAAAGGTGTTGAAGAGAATTACAATTTTGTAATTCAAAGCACTTCAATCAAAACTTAGATGCACAAGTTATGATCATACAAAGTTTCAAACACATTTGTTGTTTGGGGGAACATGCTTGTTCCTTGGGGGAAGATGATTTAGGTTGCTTCCCAAGGGAACACGATTGTTCCCCAAAGGAACATGATTTAGGTTGCTCATCGAACGAATTTCTCCCTTGGGCACATGGTTGTGCTTAAACCCCTTTTCAAGACCTTTCTAATGATTAATCGCAAGCTTGTATAAAAATAAATATGAAATGATTATAATTACTAAATTTTTTTGGAACATATGTTTCCCCAAGGAACTTGGGCCTTTCCTTGGGCGAAGTTCATTGTTCCTTGAGGAGATTGGTTTTTCCCTCAATAGCACCCACGTCCCCAAGGAGGAGTTTAAGTTGCAACTTAAACTTTTTTTTTTTAAGAACAATCATGTCTTTAGGGAGAATTTATTTTTTTTCCTTTTAAAATGTGGTTGCTCCTCAGGGCAACTTAAGTGTTGCTTCTTTTGGGAACATGGTTGTTCCTTAGGAAGCAACTGAAAACCCTTTTTACCTTGAGAATTTGTTTTCATCGATTTCATTCATGAATGAAAAAGATAATTTTTTAAAAAGTTCAAACCCAAGACCTTTGGGCTATAAAAGGATTCTAACCATTGCATTAGTCTTTTTTCTTTGAAAATAATATATTCAGAAATATTTAAACTTTTCGCCATTATACCGGTATTGTAAAAAAAATCTATAATTGTGTTGAGCCAAATGCCACATTTTGGTTGCACTTGTTTAGTGTTTGCCATTGAAAATTGCAATCTCTTTGGTTGATCGATGATGTGGGCAATGTTATATATGTCCTCCTACATAAACCTAAACAATACACCTTTAGTTGGCATAATGGAATTAATGTACAAGGATGTTTGTTTGGGGATGAGTGTAATCTCTTCCTCAACAATGAAGGTTACTAGAGACTTTAATTACTAGAGTCTTCCTGCAATTGCTCCTATTTTGTAATTTTTAAAAGTTCAAACGATTGGGGGGCTCTTATTAAATGAAAATTTGTCAACCACACATTGGATAGGATTTACTGGTAACACAGAATCATTTTACATTGGGGAACCAATTGTGGAGCATTGCGCTCCAATTCCCAAGAACTTGTCTCAAGTTTCTTTTTTCTTTGAGCAACTTGACCATCAAAGTGGGGCCAATTTGTAAAAGGATCAATGTTTTCCCAAGGAACTTTCCCCCAAGAAGTGTGGCCAAATTTCCTAGGAAATTTTGTCTAAGCTCAATCCTCATTCCCCACTGAAGAATTATTTTTCTTTGAATAACTTGGCTCAAGAAGTGAAGCCAAGTTGCATCTCCAAACACCATCCTCTCCCTGGATGCCTTCTTTGAAACTTTCATCCAAGGAAGTCATCCAAATGTGAAAACAATTATCATAAAAAAGATTTGAACACGAGTCCCTAAACCCATAAGCATGATTCTTAACCGCTACATCATGCATCTTAAAAGATATGGGATATCACTGATACTTAAAATGATTGTCATAAGTCAGGTACAGCAAAAAAATAAATTGACCCAATTCATTTTGGCTTGAGCACTTGTGTGCTACAAAAGCATCAAGCCCACTCCCACATTTAATTGGTTGCTCCTGTTTAGTCCTTCTTGATCTGGAGGAGCTCACCAGGTTGTGGTGTCTTCTTTGTGTAATTTTTTTGACGCATTTTCTTAGGTGAGAGATCTGGTCATCTGCTCATTCCACTTTTGGTTTTGGTATTCCAATGTGAATAAATGGTGGGAAACTTTCTAATGATGTAAATCAAGGGTGAGGAACACTGGTTGCCCCTGGAACAAGCCTGATATACCCCTTACCAGCCGGAGAAACAGTCCATTGACCATAGAGGGCTTGAAATTTTGGGCCATATTAGATTCATTCCATAGCCTGTCAAAACTACAGCATTTGATACACTGTCAAGACTACAGCTCTTTATATTCTATGAGTACTGAGTGAACTAGTGAACTATGAGATAAGTTGAGTGGGCTGGGCAAAGGAGGAAAGTCTACTTGGGTTCTGTATTATGGTGTCTGTACAGTAACTATTTATTGCTATTGAGTTTGACTTGGCAAACAAGAAAAGTCTATTTGGGTTCTGTATTACCGTGTCTGTACAATAACTATTTATTACAATTGAGTTTGTTTTGATATTGTATAAAAATTCATCAAAGCATTGTCCTAAATGCATTTCCTTACATGCATTAAAGACTTATGTATGTGTGTGACACTAGTTCCGTGAACCAACCTATAAATCACAATGGTTACAAATTTTCTTATTTTTACTTGTGATCAAACAAAGTTCACACACTGGGGTTTGAAGAATTGGTTTCAATTCTTCAACTAAATTATTGAAAGCTTCAAAACTCATCCTATGATAACTTGTGAACTTCCTATGCCTCATTTCAGGGATTGTATGCCATATTATACTCTCCACAAAATCCCATTGAACATGTTGTCTAGGCTCTTTCCACCACAACCGAGATGGAGATCTTTTCTTACTCAAAATTGCACTTCAAAATGGTAAGAAGTGAAGCCCTATTGAAAAATCATTGTGAAAAAAAAAATTACACACCTGTGATTTGAAGAGTGCACAATTGCCCAATGTCATAGAAAACAGCATCCAAATTAGTAGAACCCTTCCAATTGTATCCCTTCCAATTGTATTAGGATCCATTGCAAAGATGAATTTTGGAAAAAAAAAAAAGAAAAAAAATCTAAATTCAAAATTTGAACTGAAAACTGAATTAGGGTTTTAAACTCTATTTTTTTAAAAGTATGAAAAAAAATATAAAAAGAAAAAGATAAAATGAACTAAAAACTAAGTAAGAGAGATTATGAAAACTATCAAAACATATGAAAGAAAATAAACTCAAAACAGAGAACAGGACAATGGAAATTTGAAGCAAGTATGAAAAGCGTGAAACAGTTTGAAGTCTCTGGAAAGAGCTTGGAGTCTCTGGAAACTGGGGACTCTGTGTTCTCTGTAAACTGTGTTCTCTGAAAAGGCCCAGGGGTAGTTTTTTTGGGTGAAAAGTAACAATCCGTAAGTTATCTTTGCATCTTCAGCTCAGGAAGGGACCTAAAATGTGTAATTCAGTAGAACCTCTATAAACTGATCCCCCCAAATTTTATAACCTCTCAAATTTTATCACTCCGGCCCGGTCCATCAATGGGACTAGGCAAAAAATTTATATTCTTATAATTTATCACTTTTTCTCTTTCCCGACAATTTGATAATTTGATAATTCGTTTATTTCTCGATCAGTTATGGTGGAAATAACTAGTGATAGGCCTCTTTTTAAGACTATTTTGGTGGAGATGGCGTACTCTGTCATTCATCTTCACAATCGAGTCAACAAAAGTAAGATAACTGTCTTTTCCAAGGGGTTTCCGCGACCTTCTGCAGAGTGTAGCTTAGATCTGTACCGTGTATATCTAGTTTAGGGCAAAGTGTGAAATGCGCTGGAAGCACAATACTCTGATTACAAGTAGATTCAGAAAAAAAAAGTGCTGGACTTCAAATGTTTTTCACCTTTTTTTTTTCTGCCAAAGACGAGTTGCCTCGATGATCAAAAATGTAAAAAAAATGGGAAAAAAAAGCAGCGTGCAGCTTTTGAACCCTGCGCCTCACAGTTCCAAACTCTCCCATAACTTATAACCTCTCAAACTTTATCACTGGCTGCCGGTCCTTAGGTGATAAAATTATAGAGGTTCTACTGTTGTTACTTATAATAGGGTTCCGGGAAATCCCCCACCAATTCAAATTTTAAGATCTCATTTATGATCTCAAATGAGGACAGGGCGACGCCAAGTATTTCTGGAAGGCGCTCAAGGCCTTCTCCTCAACTTCACATTTCCTCCTTGAACTCTGATTATTATGCTGCTACAACTTCCTTCAATTAGTCTGTGTATAACGCACAACGTCATGTCTTTTTTCAAGCACGAAAACTGTAAACGGGCGCCTCGGGACTGGCGTTGGTTTCTCTTATTGATCTGGAAAACCGTCCGAATTCTGCTCTTCATGTTTTACGCACTACTGTGTGTGTTTGAACTGTTTTGTGCTTATTTTCTGTTAAATACCAAAACTCAGTATCTAATTGCACTGAAGGTAGACAATTTTGGGGTTTTCGTCTTATCTTACTCGCTCCTTACACAGGGATTCCTATGCAAAACGTCAAGGTTGGATACATCACTAGGGTGCGCGATCTGCACCTATTTAACTTTGTATTTAAGGCCCTTTTCAGTCACTTTTGGTCTAGAAACGTCAGTGATGCCTTGGGTCCTCTTCTTGCTGAACAACGATATTCAAGTCTGCAAGTTCTTCATGGCCTTAAGCATAATCCTTTCCTATTTCCCTTTCTTAGGATTTTACGCTGACACAATCACGTTGCCAAATTCTTTCAGCGCCTACATCACTGGATTACTCGTTCTTGCAGTAGTATTCAAGGTCAGATCCTGCTATTTGAAGAACATAATGTATTCCGTTTGTCTGGCCTTGACTTGGTTGTACGGTATTCCTGTAAAAAATGCGGACAGATTGGGGTTGGTAGTTCTGGAATTGGCAACGTTCAAACACATAGTGGGATTCATAGTCTACGGTAGCCTTCACGAGTTCATATTCATCGTTAAATGTCTTGTGTATATAATACCTTATTTAGGGAGAAGAGTATCATTTTGTGAGCCATACACCAAGAATTTGTCTCTTCCGGATTTGGTTTTCAGCGAGAATGGACCAGGCAAGGTAGAGATTTTCAGATACTCCTCTAACTCTGTGGAAATAGGCTATAGGGCTTCCGGAACGTACTTTCAATCTGTGGAAGTAGACTATAAGCATGAGGCTTCGGGCATTAGTTTCACAGCGGAGATGGACAATAAGTACGTCATAGAAAGGGAAGCAGACGAAGGGGACGGGGTCGACTCCGTAGTGGTGGCCATAGAATGTGCAGCAAAAATCCAATACGCACTCCAAAACGAGATCAACTTTGTGGAACATGTATATGGGCCGGTAAGCGGTATCCACTTCTACCATGCGGTGCCTTTTAGGGATCTCTTAAACCTCGATCATAAGAAGTTCGACCTCCGATCTACAAAAGCAAATTTTATTGTTGGGGTTTGAGAAACTGTAGTCAAAAGCACACTTTGACGTTCCGAATTTGCTTATCGATGCCTACTCAAGCTGCAAGAGATTCCTCGCCTGGATCAGGAGCGTTGGTCGCACTCTGCAATTATTTCACATGTTGCATCGGATACAACAATGATCGACAAATGAAGACTGTCATTGGGTGAAATTTAGCAAGTCCAGCTGCAGATGTAGAACTGAATGAAGCCCAAAGATTTGGATCTTGCAAAAGTGTGAATGTGATCGTAGTATGATCTGCAACTGCTTTGGTAGCAGCCTACTCAGTTATGGATGAATCCCAAGTAAGTCGACCCCGAGTTTCACCTTGGTAACCTGAACTGTAAAATATAGGTCCTATGAGTAGGTGGGTTGGTAAGACAATAGATGACTAGTAGGTGCTTGGATGCATACAGATGGTTAGTAGTCAGTACATAGGTACAAGGGCTAGTGGGTTGTTAGTAGGTAGTGTAAAGCAAATTGCTATTGTAGTCCAGAGAATATTGAAAAAATATGCATGCATTTAGTTCCGTCAAGACGGAATATATACAATTTGTAGTGCAGTTGCAAAACGGTGGATCCGTCGTAAACTTTATCACAAGAGGAACTTGTCTCAGTAGTAATTTAATTTTATCTTTACTAAACTAACAGTGTCTTTTAATTGATAGTGTCCTTTTAACTACTAGTGTCTTTTTCTATAAGTTGAAGAGTCACTCAGAACTCTTGAGAATCAGTTAGGTGTGATCTTTATTTTTAATCTTATATATTAATTCACTTGTCTTCCCGGCTGTGACATGACGTTCTGCTGCATAAGACGTTCTGCTGCAGAACCAGTGGCAGTTGGGAAAAGCAACTAACACATATATGGAGGGAGTTTATGCTGGAGATCTTCAGGTAACAAATGCTGCAAGTCTTCATCAAAGAGGTTTAGATTAGTGCTTCAGCTGGCCATGTTGCAGGTGATTGTGCTGCTAGGCTATGGCACACCTGAAGTTTGATCAATTGATGCAACAAAGTAGAATGGGTACTGAGGCATAGATGTATTTTCTTATGTGGATGGAACAAT
>Ga0116227_10008896_pt1 | contig 18582 bp, 18 predicted proteins | sample S1TSphgellanicum_FD_89693 | JGI IMG/M metagenome (GOLD analysis project Ga0116227, IMG submission 89693) | Host-associated microbial communities from peat moss isolated from Minnesota, USA - S1T2_Fb - Sphagnum magellanicum MG | ecosystem: Host-associated > Plants > Peat moss > Unclassified... | reverse complement strand
TTCTGGCTCTGCCATGGTGTGGTGCTGGGCCTGTCGCTGCTGGGCATCGGGCTTTGCCTGGCGATCTTCGGGGCCGCCTGGGACGCCTCGCGGCCGGCCCTGCCATGGCGGCGCCGGCTGCCCGCGGGAGCTGCTCCCGGCACCGGGACGCTGGCATCGTGAGCGGCATCAGCGTGCCCGCTGGCGTGTGGATGGCGCTGGTGCCGCCGCTGGCACTGCTGGTGGACCGCCTGCTGGGCGAACCACGCGCGGCCTGGCACCCGGTGGTGTGGATGGGCCACTACCTGGGCCGCACCGGGCGGCGCATTGCGCCCGCCGTCGGCGCCAGCCCTGCCGCGCGAGACTACCGGCGCTTTCTGCTCGGCGCCCTGGCGTGGTGGGCGGGGGCCGCCATGGCCTGGTGCGCGGCCGCGCTGTTGCAGGCGGGTGTGCTGTGCCTGCCGGGCTGGGCCGCCCTGCCGCTGCTGGCCCTGCTGCTCAAGCCGCTGCTGGCCTGGCGCATGCTGCGAGAGGAAGTGGCGGCGGTCGAGGCCGCGCTGGCGCAGTCGCTGGAGGCCGGCCGCGCCCGGCTCTCCCGGCTGGTGAGCCGCGACGTGAGCGCGCTGTCCGCCGCGGAGGTGCGTGAAAGCGCCATCGAGACGCTGGCCGAGAACCTCAACGACTCGGTGGTCGCCCCGCTGTTCTGGTTTGCGCTGCTGGGCCTGCCTGGCGCCGCGCTCTACCGCTTTGCCAACACCGCCGACGCCATGTGGGGCTACCGCGGCCGCTGGGAATGGACGGGCAAGTGGGCGGCCTGGGCCGACGACGCGCTGTCCTGGCTGCCGGCCCGCATTACGGCCGCGCTGTTGCTGCTGGGGGCACCGGCGGCCGGCTGGCGGGCGCTGCCGGCCGAGTCCCGCCGCACCGCCTCGCCCAACGGCGGCTGGCCCATGGGCGCCATGGCGCTGCGGCTGGGCGTGCGCCTGGGAAAACCGGGCGTCTACGTGCTGCACCCGGGCGGGCGCGAGCCCGGTGCACGGGACATGGCCCTTGCCGAAGAATATGCATCAAAAGTGGTTGTAGCCCTTGTTGTAATTTGGCTTATTGCTACTATTTTGATAGTTATGAATTCGGCGCTGCGGCCATGAGTCCTCCCGCGTTCCCGCGCCGCGTGCACGGTGGACCCGACGCCGCGGGGGCCGTTGCATTCGACTTCTCCACCAATGCCAACGCCTGCGGCCCCTGCCCGCAGGCGCTGGCGGCGGTGCAGGCGGCCGATGCCACCCGCTACCCCGACCCCGCCTACCACGCGCTGCGCGAACGCCTGGCCGCGCGCCACGGCGTGGTGCCCGCGCGCATCGTGGTGGCGGCCAGCGCCAGCGAGGCCATCTTCCGCTTCACGGCCCGCGCGGCGCAGCGCGGCGTGCGCCGGGTGGCGCTGCCGGCCCATGCCTACGGCGACTATGCGCAGGCGGCCCAGGCCTGGGGCCTGGTGGCGGACGAGGGCAGGGAGGAGGAGGGCGCCGTGCTGCGCTGGCAGTGCGATCCGTCCAGCCCGCTCGGCCAGGCCGACCCGCCCGGGCCTGTCGGCCTGCGCGTGCTGGACCGCGCCTATGCGCCCCTGCGCCTCAGTGGTGTCGACCCCTGGGACCACGCCACGCTGGAGCAGGTCTGGCAGCTCTGGAGCCCGAACAAGGCGCTGGGCCTGACGGGGGTGCGCGCGGCCTACCTGGTAGCGCCCGACGGTGCCCAGGACGAAGCCGCCCTGCTGGACCGGCTGGCACCGTCCTGGCCGCTGGGCGCGCACGGCGTGGCCCTGCTGCAGGCCTGGTGCGAGCCGGACGTGGCGGCCTGGCTCGCGCAGAGCCTGCCCACGCTGCGCGCCTGGAAGGCGCTGCAATGGGCCCTGTGCACCCGCCTGGGCTGGACCTGCCGGCAGAGCGAGGCCAACTTCTTTTGCGCCCAGGTGCCCGGCGATGGGCTGGCAGCGCTGCTGCAGCGCCTGCGCCAGGGCGGCATCCAGCTGCGCGATGCCAGCTCCTTCGGGCTGCCCGGCCACGTACGGCTGGGGGTGCTGCCCCCGCCAGCGCAGCAGGCGCTGGCGGCGGCGCTGGGCGCCGGGTGATCCGCCGGCCGGCGGCGCGCTTCGCCTCGGCCATTGCCGACTCGGGCGAGGCCATCGTGCGGGCCGTCCGGGACTTTGTCCGCGGCGACCTGCCGCTGGGCGGGCAGCGGGTGTTCGGGCTGGAGGACGCAGCGCTGGTGCGCCTGCAGCTCGGCCCCGCCGTGCCGACCGCCACCCGCGCGCTGCTGGACCATTGGAGCGATGCGCTGCTGCACGGCCGGCTCGTGCCCGAAACCGAATACACCGGCCCCGAGTGGTCGGTGGACCACGCGGGGGCGGTGGCGTAGCCGCTTCGTGGCGCACGGGCGTTGCAGGGCCCAGCCGCCTGGCGAGTCCCGGAACAGCCTCTAAGATCGGGTTTTCCCTTCCCGAAAGACCGATGTGGCCCAGGCCGACAGCGACAATCCCCGCTCCGTAGCCCTGTACTGGGACTTCGAGAACCTGCACGCCAGCCTGTTCGAAGACCGCTACGGCGAGGGCGCCTACGGCAAGCCCGATGGCCGCTTCCGGCTGCAGGAGCCGCTGGTGGACGTGCCGGCCGTGGTCGAGCGCGCGGCATCCTTCGGGCCCATCGCCATCCACCGCGCCTACTGCAACTGGCAGTTCTTCGGCCGTTACCGCGATGCGCTGCTGCAGGCCTCGATGGAGCTGGTGCAGCTGTTTCCGCTGGGCGCCTCGGCCAAGAACGGCGCCGACATCCAGCTGTGCCTGGATGCGGTGGACGATGTGCAGCGCCATGCACACATCGGTACCGTCGTGGTGGTCGGCGGCGATAGCGACTTCATGCCGGTATCGCACCGCATCAAGGCCGTCGGCCGCACCCTGGTGGGCATAGGCACGCGCAAGTCCACCAACCGTCACTGGGCCAAGAGCTGCCACAGTTTTCTGTACTACGACGACTGGGCGGCGTCGCCTCCCGATGCTGCGGTGCAGTTGCCTGAGACGCCACAGCGCCTGAAATGAACCACCCCCAGACTTCGCACTTCGTGTCTTCGCCAACCCCCTTGCAGGGGGCACATCCAGCGGCCCGGCAAAGCCGGTTCCGCGGATGTCTTGGCATGGCCTGCTCCGCGGCCTTTTGTGCCGTCGCATTTCGTGCGCTACGGGTGGCGCGCAGCGCCATGGGTAGCTGAGGTGGTAGCTCGCTGCGTCATGGTGCTGGGCACCACCAGCGGTGCCGGCAAGAGCTGGCTGGCCACCGCGCTGTGCCGCTGGTATGCCGACCAGGGCTACAAGGTCGCGCCCTTCAAGGCGCAGAACATGAGCAACAACGCGCGCGTGGTCGCCGGCCCGGGCGGGGTCCAGGGAGAGATCGGCAGCGCGCAGTACTTCCAGGCACTGGCCGCGCGCGCCGTGCCCGACGTGCGCATGAACCCGCTGCTGCTCAAGCCCGAGGCCGACACCCGCAGCCAGGTCGTGCTGCTGGGCCAGGTCAGCGATGAGCTGTCGCGCCTGCCCTGGCGCGGCCGCAGCGAGCGCGTCTGGCCGGTGATCGCCCAGGCGCTGGACGAGCTGCGCGCAGAAAACGACATCGTCGTCATCGAAGGCGCGGGCTCGCCGGCCGAGATCAACCTGCATGCCAGCGACATCGTCAACATGCGCGTGGCGCGCCATGCCGATGCCGATTGCCTGCTGGTGACCGACATCGACCGTGGCGGCGCCTTTGCCCACCTGTACGGCACCTGGGCGCTGCTGCCGGAGGACGAACGCGCCCACCTCAAGGGCTTTGTGCTCAACAAGTTTCGCGGTGACGCCGCACTGCTGGCGCCCGGCCCGGAGATGCTGCAACAGCTCACCGGGGTGCCCACGATGGCCGTCATCCCCATGCAGTGGCGGCATGGCCTGCCCGAAGAGGACGGCGTCTTTGATGACCGCAGCACGGGCAGCGGCGTGGTCCACACCCGCATCGCCGTCATCGCCTATCCGCGCATCAGCAACCTGGACGAATTCCAGCCGCTCAAAAACATGCCCGGCGTACGCCTGCAATGGGTGCGCAGCCCGGCAGAGCTGCAGGGTGCCGACTGGATCGTGCTGCCCGGCTCCAAGGCCACGGCGGCCGACCTGGCCTGGCTGCGCGCACAGGGCCTGGACCAGGCCATCAACGCCCACGCCGCTGCGGGCGGCCGGGTGCTGGGCGTCTGCGGCGGCCTGCAGATGCTGGGAGAGGCGCTGGTCGATCCGCACGGCATCGACGGCAACGCCCCCGGCCTGGGCCTGCTGCCGCTGGTGACGGTGTTCGAGCCTGCCAAGACCGTGCGCCGCACGCAGTCCGTGTTCAGCGGGCTGGGCGGAGCGTGGAGCGCGCTGTCAGGCGTGGCCGTGCAGGGCTACGAGATCCATCACGGCCAGACCGCCCAACACCCCGCCATGGCCGCCGCCGGCGACCTGGCGCAGGCCGTGATGCCTGATGGCCTGGCCTGGCAGAACGCGCGCGGCAATGTGCTGGGCGTGTACCTGCACGGCCTGTTCGAGGACGGTGCCGTGCTGCAGGCCCTGTTCGGCGCCGGGGTGCCGACGCTGGAGCATGTGCTGGACGGCCTTGCGCGCGGGGTGGGGCAGTGGTTCGACGCGGGAATGCTGCAGGCCTTCACCCATGCAGGAACTTCGCCGGCCAGGTCACCGTCTGCGGGAACAGCACCATCACGAACATGATGGCGAACTCCGCCACCATGAAGGGCACCACGCCGCGCGTGACGTCGTCCATCTTCATGCGCCCCACGCCGGCCACGACGTTGAGCACGGTGCCCACGGGCGGCGTGACCAGCCCGATGGAGTTGTTGATGATGAACAGCACGCCGAAGTAGACCGGGTCGATGCCGGCGGCCTTGACCACCGGCATCAGCACGGGCGTGAGGATCAGGATGGTGGGCGTCATGTCCATGGCCGTGCCCACCACCATCACCAGCACCATGATGGCGAACATCAGCACGATCTTGTTGCCCATGAAGGGCTCCAGCAGTGCCACCACCTTGGAGGGCAGGTCGGCCACCGTGATGAGCCAGGCGCTGACCATGGCGCAGGCGATCAGGAACATCACGATGGCGCTGGTCTTGGCCGCCGTGATGAAGATCGCGCGCAGCTGCGACAGGTTCAGCTCCCGGTACACCAGCGTGGATACCGCCAGCGCGTACCCTGCGGCCACCACCGCCGCTTCGGTGGGCGTGAAGACGCCCATGCGCAGGCCCACCAGGATGATGATGGGCAGCACCAATGCCCAGAGGGCTTCCCGCGCCGCCTTGGCGATCTCCGGGCCCGACTTGCGCGGCTGCGGCACGATCTTCTCGCGGCGCACCAGCCAGGCCCAGGTGAGCCACAGCGCCGCGCCGATCATCAGGCCGGGCACGATGGCCGCCATGAACAGCTTGGAGATCGACACGTTGGCCGCCACGCCGAAGATCACCAGCCCGATGCTGGGCGGTATCACCGGCCCGATCACGCCGGTGGCGGCGATCAGGCCGCCGGCGCGGGCCTTGTCGTGGCCGGCGCGCACCATCATCGGCAGCAGCAGGGCGGTGAGGGCGGCGGCGTCCGCCACGGCCGAGCCAGACAAGGCCGACAGCAGGCAGCCGGCCATGATGGTCACGTAGCCCAGGCCGCCCTTGATGTGGCCGACCAGCGCCAGGGCCAGGTTGACGATGCGGCGCGACAGGCCACCCACGTTCATGATCTCGCCGGCCAGCATGAAGAAGGGCACGGCCAGCAGCGGAAAGCTGTCGGCGCCGCCGATGATGTTCTGCGCCAGGATCTGCGCGTCGAACAGGTCCAGGTGCCACATCAGCGCCACGCCGCTGGCCAGCAGCGAGAAGGCGATGGGCACGCCAATGGCCATGGCCAGCAGCAGCGAGCCTACGAAGACGGCGATGGTCATGGCATGCCCTTCGCTGCGGCCGGCGCGCTGCCGGCGGTGCCCAGGATCTGCTGCAGCTGCACCGACTCCTCGGACTCCTGCACCAGCACCAGCGCGTCATCGGTCAGCTGGCCCGTGAACAGCTTGTAGAGGTCGCTCAGCAGGATGACGGCGGCCAGCACGGAGAAGACGATGCCGGATGCGTACACGGTGGCCATCGACGCGCCGGTCACCGGGGCCGACACGTCCCAGTTGATGCGCGCCTGGTCCAGGCTGCCCTTGAACAGCAGCCCGACGATGCCCAGCATGAGCAGGTGGCCCAGCGCCAGGCACGCGCGCTTGCCCGCAGCGGGCAGCCGCTGCACGAGCATGTCCACGCCCAGGTGGCCGTGTTCATGCAGGGCCACCACCGCGCCCAGGAAGGTCATCCAGATGAAGAGCCAGCGCGACACCTCTTCCGACAGGGTGATGCCGGAATTGAAGCCGTAGCGCAGCACCACGTTGCCCAGCACCAGCACCACCATGGCGGCGAGGCACAGGGCGATCAGCTGCTCCAGCGCCCAGCACACCCCGTTCATCAGTTTTTCCATAGGTTTGTCTCTTGTTGTGGGGGGGCTGCCGCGGCCGCTCAGGCCGGCGCCCGGGTGTCCCGGATCAGTTCCGTCAGCGCGCGCAGCGCGGCCGTATAGGAATGCGGCCCCAGTCCCTGGATGGTCCCCTTGACCGCCGGGGAGATGATGGAATGCGCGCGCCAGGCCTCGCGCGCCGCGATGTTGGACATGTGCACTTCCAGCGTGGGAAAGGGCATGGCCTTGATCGCGTCGTGCAGCGGCACGCCGTGCTGGGTCAGTCCGGCGGGGTTGACCAGTGCGCCGTCCGCCTCGTCGATGAAGCGGTGCAGGAAGTCGATCAGCGCCCCTTCGTGGTTGGACTGGAGGACCTCCAGCTGTACCTCCAGCGTGGCGGCCAGCGCATGCAGCCGGTCGTTGATCTGCGCCAGGGTGGTGGTGCCGTAGATGTGGGGTTCGCGGCGCCCGAACAGGTTGAGGTTCGGGCCGTGGAGCACAAGAATCTTCATGAGGCGGTAGGGCGGATTACTGGCGGATGCGGACCAGCTCTTCGTTGTAGAGCTTGACGATGGCCGGGTCGTAGGAGGCGGAAAAGCGGTCGACGGTGGGCTTGGCCACCTGGCGCATGCGGACCTGCTCGGCCGGGCTCACCTCGTTGAACTGCACGCCCTTGGCCTGCAGGTCGGCCACGGCGCTCTGCGCGGCGGCGCGGCTGACCTGGCGCTGGTAGCCGCGGGCCTCGTTGGCGGCGTCGTTCATGATCTTCTGCTCGGCCGGCGACAGCTGGTCCCAGAACTTCTTGGACACCAGCACGATGTTGGCGGCGTACACGTGGTTGGTGGCGCTGAGGTACTTCTGCACCTCGAAGAACTTGTTCGACAGGATCACCGAGAACGGGTTCTCCTGGCCATCGACCGCCTTGGATTCCAGGGCGCCATACAGCTCGGCAAAGGGCATGGGCACCGGGTTGGCCTTGAAGGCCTTGAAGGTGTCGAGGAACACCGGGTTGGGGATCACGCGGATCTTCAGGCCGTCGAGGTCTTCCGGCCGGGTGATCGGCCGCTTGCTGTTGGTGACGTTGCGAAAGCCCAGGTCCCAGTAGCCCAGCGCCACCAGGCCCTTCTCGGGAAGCCGCGCGATGAGCGCCTGGCCCAGCGGGCCGTCGAGCAGGGCGTCGGCCTGCGCGAAGCTGCTGACCGCGAAGGGAAAGTCCAGCAGGCCGAATTCCTTGACGATGCCCGCGAGCGAGGTGGTGGCCGGCGCGGACATCTGCTGCACGCCGCCCTGCAGGGCGGACTGCTGCTGCATCTCGTTGCCGAGCTGCGAGGCCGGGAATTCCAGCACCTTCATCTTGCCGCCGCTCTTGGCGGCCACCAGTTCGCCGAAGCGCTTCACGCCGAAGCTCACGGGGTGGTCGGCATTGTTGAGGTGGCCGAAGCGGATGGTGTGCTCCTGCACCTGCGCGAAGGCAGGGGCCTGGAACGCCAGCGACAGGCCGAGGGCGGCCGCGCAGATCAGTCGAATGTGCATGTGATGTCTCCGTGAGGGGGCGGGTTGCGGCGCCGCGCGCTGCGCCGTGCTGCCTGGCCCCGGGGCCAGTGCCGGCGCATCATAGCAACAAGTGGAAAGTCTTTCCATATGTGATTGGTATTTACAATATATGCGCCCTCGCCTGGGCACTGATGCACCGGAGACGTTCGATGAGTTCCATCCTTGAGAGAAGCTTCAAGGTCCTAGAGAGCCTGGCCCGCGAGCCGCAGGGCTGCAGCCTGTCCGCGCTGGCCACGGAGCTGGACATGCCGCTGAGCGCCACTCACCGGCTGCTGACCGAGCTCTGCCGCTGCGGCTACGTGCGGCAGGAGCGGCAGCAGGGCGAATACACGCTGACCATCAAGCTGGTCTCGCTGGGGCTGAGCTTTCTCAGCAACAGCGGCATCGTCGATGTGGCGCAGCCGCTGCTGGACCGGCTGGCGGCGGCATCCGGCGAACTGGTGCGCCTGGCGGTGATCGACGGCGACGAGCTGACCTTCGTCGCCAAGGCCCAGGGCGCGACCCGGGGCCTGCGCTACGACCCGGACATGGGCCTGTCGGTCAATCTCTCCTGCAGCGCGGCCGGCCACGCGTGGCTGTCGACGATGACCGACGAGCAGGCCCTGGAACTGGTCGCGCGCCAGGGCTTTGGCCGGGTCGAGGACTTCGGCCCGCGCGCGCCGACCACGGTCAAGGCGCTGCTCGCCTTCCTCAAGGCGAGCCGCAAGCGTGGCTACAGCATGATCAACGAGGTGTTCGCACCCGCCATGACCGCCATGGCAGCCCCGGTGTGGGGGCTGCAGAAGTCGGTCATCGGGGTGGTGACCATCGCCGGCCCGCTGGTGCGCCTGACCGAAGAGCGCATGCAGGAGCTGGGGCCGGTGCTGCTGGAGGTGGCGGCCGAGATCTCGGCATCCAGCGGCGCTTCTGCCCATTTCAAGAAGCGCGCCTGACCGCTGCGCCGCACACGGTGCGGCCCTGCTACGGCGCCAGCGTTTGCAGGAAGCCGTGGCCCTGTTCCGTCAGGCTGCAGTCGAGCAAGGCGGGGTCCACCTCGCGCTCCAGCACGTCGAACATGTCCTCGACGAAGTCCATCAGCCGGTCCGAGGCGGCGATGGCCGCGTCGGCCTTGCCGCTGGCGACGGCGTCGATCACGGCGATGTGGCCGTCCACCGTGTCGTGCAGGTCCACGCCCTGCCTGGTCTGCATGTGATAGATCCAGCCGATGCGCCGGAAGATGGTGTGCAGCGGCCGGAGCGTGTTCTCGACAAAAGGTTCGCCCGCTGCGGCCAATAGCAGCTGGTCGATGCGCCGGTCCACCAGGTTGAACTGCTCCAGGCTGATGTTGGCGCGGTGCTCGCTCAACTGGCGCTTGAGGTGCAGCATCTGGTTGCGCTCGGACGCGCCGGAGCGCTCGGTCGCCAGGCGGATGACGAAGCGCTCCATGTCGCGCCGCAGGCGCAGCAGCACACGGTCGCGGGTGAGGTTCACCGGCACGATCTGCAGGCCGTGCCGTGGTGTCACGGCCACCAGCGTGTCGGCCGCCAGCCGGTTGACGGCCTGCAGTACCGGCGTGCGGCCGCAGCCCACCATGGCCTGCAGCTCATGCGTGGCCAGGAAGCGGCCGGGCTTGAGTGCGCAGCTGACCAGTAGCTCTTCCAGGCGTTCATAGGCCAGGTCGGACAGGTTGACCGTGCTGTGGCGGCGCGGCGCGTCCGGCGCCGGGGCGGCCTTGGTCTTCAGGGGGGCGGGGCGGGTGGACGAGGCCATCTCTGTGCTGCTGCTCCAGGCTATCAATGCCAGCCGGGCGGCTGGCGGGTGGCGCCGAGCATAGGCTGATATGCCACCAAAAACCTGAATTTCCGTTGCCGACCGCAGGAGATACCGGGCCATGGCTCTCGCCAGCGCCGACAGGGTTAATACCGAGAAGTATTGTGAAATATCACAGTATTCTTTAGCAGACGCAAGCCTTCAACCTCCCATCCAGTGCGCCGCACCCACCATGTCTCATCCTCTCTTCGATCTTTCCGGGCGCACTGCGCTGGTGACGGGCTCTTCGCGCGGCCTGGGTCATGCGATGGCCGAGGCGCTGGCGCAGGCCGGTGCCCGCGTGGTGCTCAACGGCATCGATCCCGAGCGCCTGGCCCGCTCGGTCGAGGCCTTGCGCGCCAAGGGCCACGCTGCCGAAGCGGCAGCCTTCGATGTGGCGGACGAGGGCGCCGTATGCCAGGGCTTTGCCAGCCTGGACGCGGCCGGTATCGAGGTGGACATCCTGGTCAACAACGCCGGCATCCAGTTGCGCAAGCCGTTGGTCGAGCTGGCGCTGGCGGAGTGGGAGCAGGTGCTGCGCACCAATCTCACCAGTGCCTTTTTGGTGGGGCGTGAGGCGGCGCGCCGCATGATCGCGCGCGGGCGCGGCGGCAAGATCATCAACATTGGCTCGCTCACCAGCGAGGCCGCGCGCGCCACCGTGGCGCCCTATACCGCGGCCAAGGGCGGCATCAAGATGCTGACCCGCGCCATGACCGCCGAATGGGCCGAGCACGGCATCCAGGCCAATGCGATAGGGCCGGGCTACATGGCCACCGAGATGAACACGGCGCTGATCCAGAACCCGGCATTTGACGGCTGGGTCAAGGCGCGCACGCCGGCACGCCGATGGGGCCAGCCGCAGGAGCTGGCCGGGGCGGCGATCTTCCTGGCATCGGCCGCGTCGGACTACGTCAACGGGCAGATCCTCTACGTCGACGGCGGCATGTTGGCCGTGCTCTAAACGCCCATCAGAAAAGAACGGAGACCACCATGAAACTGCTACGCATTGCCTTGCCCGCGCTTCTGGGCGCCATGGCGGCGCTGTCTGCCACGGCGGCGGCCGCTGCCGCTGCCGACTACCCGAGCCGGCCGATCGAGATGATCGTGCCCTCATCCGCCGGTGGCGGCACCGACGTGATGGCGCGGCTGTTTGCCGACACCGCCAAGAAGTACCTGCCGCAGCCCATCGTGGTGAGCAACAAGCCGGGCGCGAGCGGCGGCATCGCCATGACCGAGGTGCAGCGCGCCGCGCCCGATGGCTATAAGGTCGGTGTGCTGATCTCCGAGCTGGCGATCATTCCGCACCTGAACATGACCAAGGTCACGACAGCGGACTTCATTCCGCTGGCGCGCCTCAACGGCGACCCGGGCCTTATTGCGGTGCGCGCGGACGCGCCCTGGCAGTCTATAGACGATCTGCTGGCCCGCGCGCGCCAGCAGCCGGGCAGCGTGACCATGGGCAATGCCGGCACCGGCACCATCTGGCACCTGGCGGCCGCGGCGGTGGAAGAGAAGACCGGCGTCAAGTTCAACCACGTGCCCTACCAGGGCGCGGCGCCCAGCGTCATGGCGCTGGTGGGCGGCCATGTGGATGCGATCACGGTGAGCCCGGCTGAGATCGGCTCCTTTGTTGCGGCTGGCAAGGTGCGCGTGCTGGTGTCCATGGCCGAGCGCCGCCTGGGCGCGCCCTATGAAAAGGTGCCCACCTTCAAGGAGAAGGGCACCGACCTCGTGCTGGGCACCTGGCGCGGCCTGGGCGTGCCGCTGGGCACTCCGCCCGAGGTGGTGCAGGTGCTGCGCGAGGCCGCACGCAAGACCGCCGAGGACCCGGCCTTTCGCGATGCGCTGTTGCGCGCCAACCTGCAGCCGGCCTACCTGGACGGCGCGCAGTTCCAGGCCTTCATGAACAGCCAGTCCGACTACTTCAAGACCCTGCTCGGCAGCCTGCACATACAGAAGTAAGCCGGCCCCGCAGCGAACCCACTCTTCCATGGCAACCCTTATCTCCGACGTCAAGGTCATCCTGACCGCGCCCGAAGGCATCAACCTCATCGTCGTCAAGGTCGAGACCAACCAGCCTGGGCTGTTCGGCCTGGGCTGCGCGACCTTCTCTTACCGGCACCTGGCGGTGCAATGCCTGGTCGAGCAGTACCTGCGGCCGCTGCTGGTCGGCCGTGACGCCACGGCCATCGAGGAGCTGTGGCAGTTGATGCACCAGAACGCCTACTGGCGCAACGGGCCGGTGGAGAACAACGCCATCTCGGGCGTGGACATGGCGCTATGGGACATCAAGGGCAAGATGGCCGGCATGCCGCTGTACCAGCTGTTTGGCGGCAAGTGCCGCGAGGGCGTGCCGATCTACCGCCACGCCGACGGCCGCAGCCTGGACGAGCTGTGCGACAACATCCAGCGCTACCGCGAGCAGGGGATCACACACGTGCGCTGCCAGAGCGGCGGCTATGGCGGCGGCGGCTTCGGGCCGGCGCCGGCCAGCGCGCCGCGCGGCGCGGCCGATGGCATCTACCTGGATGGCAAGCAGTACATGCGCGAGACGGTGGCGCTGTTCGATGGCATCCGCAGCCGGCTCGGCTTTGGCGTGGAGCTGTGCCACGACGTGCACGAGCGGCTCAAGCCGGTGGATGCGATCCGCCTGGCCTGCGAGCTGGAGCCCTTCGATCTGTTCTTCCTGGAAGACGCGATCCCGCTCGAGGAAGGCAACTGGCTGCGCCAACTGCGCCAGAAGACCCGCATTCCGCTGGCGCAGGGCGAGCTGTTCAACAACCCGGCGGAGTGGAAGTTCTTGATCACCGAGCAGTTGATCGACTACATCCGCGTGCACCTGAGCCAGATCGGCGGCATCACGCCCGGGCGCAAGCTGCAGATCTTTGCTGAACAGTTCGGCGTGAAGACGGCCTGGCACGGCCCGGGCGACATGTCACCAGTGGGGCATGCGGCCAACATCCACATCGACCTGGCCGCGCGCAACTTTGGCGTGCAGGAGTGGTCCGGCATCGAGCCGCCCAACTTCGTGATCCAGGAACTGAAGGGTCCGCGCGGCGCCTTGCTCGACGTGTTCCCGGGCCTGCCGGAATGCCGCGACGGCCATGTCTACGCCAACGACAAACCCGGCCTGGGCGTGGAGCTAGACGAGGCCGAGGCCCGCAAATACCCCTGCGAGAACGTGGTGACGACCTGGACGCAGACCCGCTTGGCCGACGGCACGCTGCAGACGCCGTAGGCCGGCTTGCGGTTAGGTGAGAAAAATTGACAATACCTTCCAATGCTGGAGGGCATAGCCCGCATAGGGCTTAGGCAGTTGAAGGTGGAGCTCTTCAAATTTGTGAGTTTATTTAACCAATAACGCCATTCCCCGCGGCTCTGGCCGCGACCTGGACCCGGTTGCCGCCGTCCCGCTTGGCCCGGTACATGGCCTGGTCGGCCTGCAGTATCAGTTGGTGGTCGTCCTCGCCGTGGTCGGGGTAGAGCGCAATGCCTATGCTGGGCGATATCAGCACCGGCTCGCCGGCCAGGTCAAAGGGCTCGCTCAGCGCGGCGCGGATCTTCTCGGCCACCAGGGCGGCATGGTCCGGCTGGTGCAGCCGGGCCAGCAGCACCAGGAATTCATCGCCGCCGATGCGGCCTACCGTGTCGGACTCACGCAGGCAGCGCTGCAGGCGGCGCGCGGCCTCTTGCAGCAGCAGGTCGCCGGCGGCGTGGCCCAGGCGGTCATTGACGGGCTTGAACTTGTCCAGGTCGAGGTAGAGCAGGGACAGCCGCGAGCCGTCCTGCCGCGCCCGCGCCAGCGCGGTCTGCAGGCGCTCGTGCAGCAGGCCGCGGTTGGGCAGGTTGGTCAGGGCGTCGTGCCGCGCGGCATGCTGCAATCGCGTCTCCCACTGCTTGCGCTCGATGGCCGCTGCCACCTGGCGCGAGACGAACTGCAGCAGTTCCACGTCTTTCTCGGTGTAGCGCACCATGCCCGAGTAGCCTTGCACCACCAGCGCCCCGATGGTGCCCTGCTGTCCCTTGAGCGGCACGCCCAGCCAGTCCGGGAGATCGTCCGCGGTGCCGGCCTGCAGCGGCTGCAGCGGCGCAGCCGTGCCGCCGGGCGTCAGCAGCAGCGCCTGCCCGCTGCGGATGACCTGGGCGCTGAGGGTGTCGGCTTCCAGTTTCTGCGGGGTAGGCGGGATGTCGCCGCCATGGGCGCGGTAGGGCACGGTCAGCTCGTCCGTGCGCTGGTCATACAGGGCAATGAAGAAGTTGGCCGTGGGCAGCAGGCCGCCGATGATGCGGTGGATGCGCTCGAACAGGGTCAGCAGGTCTTCGGCGGAGTGGGCCGCCTCGGAGATGGCATACAGCGCAGCCTGCATGGATTCGCCGTGCTTGCGCTGGGTGATGTCGCGTCCCACGGCCACGCGCAGCTGCTGAGCCTCGGACCAGTGGGCCGACCACATGATGTGGGCGATGCGGCCGTCCTTGCGCAGGTAGCGGTTCTCGAAGTGGGGCTGGTGCGTGCCGGCCAGGATCTCGTCCACGGCCCGCAGCGTGAGGGCGCGGTCTTCGGCGAACACATAGTTGAGCATTGGCTGCCCCACCATTTCCTCCGGCGCGTAGCCAAAGATGCGTTCACCCGCGGCGCTGACGAAGACGAAGCAGCCTTGCGCGTCCACGACGCAGATGGCGTCGAGCAGCAGGTCCAGGACGGTGGGTAGAAGAGCCTCGCTGAATTTTTTCATGCTGGCGCCATGGTAGTGGCTGCCGTGCCCTCGGCTGTCGCGCCGGGCCGACAGACGTGGTGGCGCGGCACGCCCGGCGGCGGCCGGGTGTGTGGGTGCCACCGGATCAGAAGCGCGCCTGCAGCCCCAGCGTTACCGTGCGCGCGGTGCCGGGCGCCACCCACAGGCGGCTGTAGGAGCTGGTGTAGTAGGCGGTGTCGAACAGGTTGTCCACGTCCAGCGTGAAGCGCAGGCGCGCGTCCAGGCGCCAGTAGGCCACCAGCTTGGCCGTGGTATAGGCCGGCAGCTCGAAGGCTGGCGCGCCCGCATTGGCCTGGGCCTGGGTGCGGGCTTCGCCCAGGCGCTTGCCCATGTGGGTGACGCCGCCGCCTATGCCGTAGCGCTGGCCGTTGGCGAAGGCGTCCTCGTACACCGCCAGCACGCTGCCGTTGAGCCGGGGCACGTTGAGCAGGCGCCCGCCAACCTCCAGGCTGTTGTCGCGCGTGACCTCTACATCGTTGAGCACCAGGCTGGCATTGACGCGCCACTGCCGGTTCACCTGGCCCGCCAGGTCAAATTCCAGGCCGCGGCTGCGCACCTCGCCCGCGGCCACCGAATAGCCGCTGTTGACCGGGTCGGCGGTGAGTGCATTGCGCTTGTGGATGTCGAACAGGGCGGCGGTCGCGCCCAGGCGGCGGTCGTGGCTTTCCCACTTGGTGCCCAGCTCCATGGAGCGCCCGCTCTCGGGCGCGAAGGCCTGGGCCCGGGCGTCCGCGCCAGCGTTGGGCCGGAACGAGCGGCCGGCGTTGGCATAGACCGTCCATTGCGCGCTGGGCAGCCAGCTCAGGCCCAGGCGCGGCGAGGTCGCCGAGGGCGTCTGGCGGGTGCTGCTGCCAGACAGACGGTTCTGCAGCGACTGCCGGTAATCATCCACCCGCACGCCGGCCACCAGCCGCCAGTCGGGCGCGAGCTTGACCGCGTCCTGGAAGTAGAAAGCGGTGTTGCGCTGCTGCTCGTAGGTGCTGGTATTGGGCAGCGGCGTGGGCTGGGCCTGGCCGTAGACCGGATGGTAGATGTCGATCGCATATGGCGCCGCCGCGCTCGGGTTGGCGCGCAGCATCAGCGAATCCATGTGGAAGCGAAAGCTCTCCATGCCCAGCAGCAGCTCGTGCTCCATGCCACCGAGCTGCAGCGTGCCCTGCAGCTCTGCCTGCAGCGCCAGGTCATCCGACTGGAAGTCGCGCCAGCGGCGCTGGCGCCTCAGCGTGCTGTTGTCTGCGCCGAGGGCGCTGGCCTCGGTGGAGAAGCCCTGCAGGCGGGTCTCGCGGTAGGACAGGCCCAGGCGGCTGCGCCAGTTCGCGTTCCATTCGTGCGACAGCACCAGCTGGTGGGTCTGGTTCTCTACCGTCATGTTGCCGTCGGCCGGCTCACCGAGGAAGCGGCTGCGGGGAATGGCCCCAAGCCGGTTGTTGACGGCGACCACGCCGCGGTCCAGCGGCGTGGCGTGGCGCAGGTATTCACCGCTGTAGTCCAGCACTGTGTCGCGCCCGAGCTTCCAGGTGAAGGCCGGGGCCACCACGCGGCGCTGGGCGCTGACATGGTCGCGCAAGCTGTTGCGGTCTTCGGCGGCCACGTTCAGCCGGTAGGCAAAGTTGGGCCCGATCGGGCCGGTGCTGTCGAAGGCCGCGCGCCGCAGGCCGTAGCTGCCGCCATAGGCCTCGGCCGAATGGGCGGCATTCCAGAGCGGCTTCTTGGTCACGATGTTGAGCGTGCCACCGGGCTCGCTGCTGCCGTAGAGCGCGGCCGCCGGCCCCTTGAGGAATTCGATGCGCTCCACGCCGGCCAGGTCGCGCGGCGCGTTGAAGCCGCGGTTGGACGAGAAGCCGTTGAGCAGCGTCGCCATGCCGGTGTTCTCGTTGCCGGGCAGGCCGCGGATGGCGACGTTGTCCCACAGGCCGCCGAAACTGTTCTGGCGCGAGACGCCGCCGACGTAGTCGAGCACGTCGTCGAGCCTGGTTGCGCCCAGGTCGTCGATGGCCTGGCGCGTCACGCTGCGCACCGATTGCGGCAGTTCGCGCAGCGGCAGATCGGTCTTGGCGCCGGCGGCTTCGTCGGCATGGTAGGTGCCTGAGGCGCTGCGGCCGACCACGTCGATGGTGGCGAGCGAGCCTGCCTCGGTGGGCGGTGCATCGCCGGCGGCCAGCACCAGGGAGGGAGTCGTGAAGAGCGCCGCGACGGCCAGGGTCAGCGGTGCGCGCACGGGGGCGCGGGACAAGAGAGAAGATTTCATAAATCGGGCAGTCGAAGGCGGGCCCGATGCCGCCTGCGCTGCGGACAGCGCAAGGCGGCGTCGGACATGGGTGCTCACCGCCTTGGCGAAGGCCGCTGCGGTGAAGAGGGCGCGCCTGGGAGGCGCGGGGGGTCAGCCGGAGACTGCGGGGGGATCGCGCGCCGCAAACCGCCAGCGGGCGGGCGCAGGGATGAAGCGTATGGACGCCAGTGGCCGCGGCACCGCGGCCACGGCCAGCCGCACCGGCGGCATGGCGCCCGGTGCGGACAGGGCCGGGTCCAGGGAGTGGGTGAGGCACCAGGCACACAGGTTGCCTGCCTCGCCCCTGGTTTCAGCGGGCGTGCGGTCTTCGGTGCCACCATCCTCCGCGGCGGCCAGGGCCGTGCGCGCCAGATCCTGCTGCAGGTGGCGGGCTTCGTGCAGGGGTATGCCGGCGATTGCGTTGAACAGCGCAATCAGCAGCAGGAAGACGTTCAGGGAGCGGCGTGGGGACATCGAAGGCGCGCATCATACGCAGCGCCTGTGACAGCCGGGCCGTGTCCGCGGTCCCTGCGGAGCGCCCGTGCCCCGGCACGCCAGGCCATGGCCCGGCAAGCAGGGTCTCAGCGGCCCTGCTGCTTCAGCAGCGCATCGAGCCTGGGGTAGACGCGCCGTACGTTCAGCTCGAACAGCTTGTGCCGGTCCGCCTCGGAGACGGTTGGTGCGGCGTCGACATAGCGGCGCGTGTCGTCGAAGTGGAAGCCGGTCTCGGGATCGATGCCCTTGACCGCGCCGAAGATCTCGGAGGCGAACAGGATGTTGTCCGCCGGAATCACCTGCAGCAGCAGGTTCACGCCCGGCTGGTGGTAGACGCAGGTGTCGAAGAACACGTTGCGCAGCAGCTCGCCCATTGGCGGGCGGCCGAGCTGCTGGGCCAGGCCGCGGTAGCGGCCCCAGTGGTAGGGCACGGCCCCGCCGCCGTGCGGGATCACCAGCCGCAGCCCGGGGAAGTCCTTGAACAGGTCCGACAGCACGAACTGCATGAACGCGGCCGTGTCGCCGTTGAGGTAGTGCGCGCCCGTGTGGTGGAAGTTGGGGTTGCAGGAGCAGCTCACGTGCACCATGCCCGGCACGTCGAGCTCGACCATTTTCTCGTAGAGCGGGTACCAGTAGCGGTCCGTCATCGGCGGGTCGCTCCAGTAGCCGTCCGACGGATCCGGGTTGATGTTGCAGCCCACGAAGCCGAGTCCGGCCACGCAGCGCTCCAGCTCGGCCACGCAGGTGGCCATGCCGGAGCGCGGCGACTGGGGCAGCTGGCAGACGCCCGCGAATTGCTGCGGATAGAGCTGGGTGACGCGGTGGATCAGGTCGTTGCTGGCCTGCGCCCAGTGCCGGCTGGTTTCGGCATTGCCGACGTGGTGGGCCATGGCGCTGGCCATGGGCGAGAGCACGGTCAGGTCCACGCCACGCTGGCGCTGGGTGGCGATCTGGTGAGGCTCCAGGCTGGCGCGGATCTCGTCGTCGCTGATGCGCACATCGGGGCTCAGCGCCGGCGCGCCGGGCTCGGCCAGCCGGGCGATCTGGCGGGCGCGGTAGTCCGCCAGCGCCTTGGGCGCGGTGGTGTAGTGGCCGTGGCAGTCGATGATCATGGCCGGTCAGTTCAGTTCGATGCCGGCGTCGCGGATCACCTTGTCCCAGGCCTGCGTCTCGCGGCGGGTGCGCTCGCCCAGTTCCCTGGC
>Ga0116227_10008895_pt1 | contig 18583 bp, 10 predicted proteins | sample S1TSphgellanicum_FD_89693 | JGI IMG/M metagenome (GOLD analysis project Ga0116227, IMG submission 89693) | Host-associated microbial communities from peat moss isolated from Minnesota, USA - S1T2_Fb - Sphagnum magellanicum MG | ecosystem: Host-associated > Plants > Peat moss > Unclassified... | reverse complement strand
TTCTTTGTTTTTTTTTTTTTTTTTTTTTTTTTTTTTTTTTTTTTTTTTTTTTTCCTTCTAGTAAGTTTTGGGTATCCTTCACTTTTTGGGGTTTGTCCTTTCTTCATTCCTTACCTTATGATCTGCACTTGTTGCCGTTTGCCATCGTCAGTCTTTAGCCTCTTTTTTTTTTCTCATCTCCTTCATCCCTTTTTCCTCTCCTTGTTGGCTGCAAGTTTGGTTGGTTGGTTATGAGCCAATTATGAATTCTTCACAGGTTGCAAATTCCAATTTGCAACTTTTCCTTTGCACAAGGCCTTTTTCTAGTACCCACCTGCATTCAACTTGTGTGCATGGGTTTTGTTACCCTTTCCCGGAATACATGCAAAGAAAGGGAGAGAGAGGCATGGTGCACAAAGTGTATAAAGTAAAGTTTTCAATGGTAGAATCAGAGGTGCAACTATTAACTTGCGAAGCTTTTGGCCCAAGTACACCAGCCCTCGCCCAATTGCCAGTGTACCATTTAGGATGGACGGTGTACAAAGAGGAAACACTTTTTCTTTGTGTTACCATCCCATAGCTGACTCCAGTGGTTAGCTATGTGCTGACAATCTACATCCATCTGCCTACACACTACAAGAGAATGTGGTTTTTCTCACACCAAAGGACACTACTCACCACACATGTGTGAGCTGGTTTCATCCATTACAATGTACAATATGTGATGTTTATTGGTGAAATATATTATATTAAAATTACAATTTCTCATTAAGTCATGGCACATTTATGTAATATGTGCCATAATTTAATGTCAAAAATAATTATTAATTTTATTTATGCCACAATGAACACCATAAAGTTTGTCTCAAACATGTGTCATCAGCTCCTACCACATTCTCTTGTAATGCTACCTAGTTAGTCATCAAGTGCATTACTTACATCTAAGTATGTAAGTAGCACTTACCCACTTACCTAGGTGAGGGTTGGGGCCAAGGCAAAAAGAGAGTTTTATAAAATATGTTACTTAGAGTAGCTTCACCCATATTAAGCATTTGGTTCTACAACAATATTTTTATCATTTAAGATTACTAATTTATTGATTCCAAGCCACACCCATAAACATGAACTTGGGACCTTAAAAAGGTCAGAACTTACAAATCTCAAACCACTTTTGGACCAATCAAGAGCTTGTGTTAACTAGTGTTGTAACTATTTACTTGTTAGCATATTGAGCAAAAATGCTAACACATGTCAATTTTATTAAGTCTATTGGGCAATATTTTACTGATCTTCATCCAAAACATATTGTGTAGTGTGTTGGCAGAGATGCTTTAAAATCATGCCTCATTTGGGGTTGAACCACAACTGATCAATGTAACAGGTTTCCAATGAATGGTACATTGGTGGGTGCCGGGTGACATAAACCAGAAATTTTAAGCCTCCATCCCTTCATGTGTTACTCTTACATCTGTTTAGGGGAAGAGGGGAAAAAAAGAAAAAGAAAAAGAAAAAGAAAAAAAAGGAGGTGTGTTTTACATTTATGGCAACCTTTTTTTTCTTTTTTTTCAAAATTTGTCACTATTGTCATTTTTATTGAAAATTGTCCCAAACTCAATGAATTTTTTGAAATTTTTTTGCCAAACATTGAGAAAAAAAAATCTTCAGACTTCTATCACGGTTCAAATATTTAGCCAAATATATATATATAATGTGTGTTTAATTTTTTTCCTGTCATTAATAGCCAAATTTGGCTACAACCAGCTTATGGATGATTGCCCTCAGCTACATCACAAAATTGGACAAAAAAACACTGTTCTACAATGTATACTCCTTCCAGTAAAGAAAAGGTGCCTTTCATTGTCCATATTGAATATACCCAAATATTTTTGCACTGACTCAAGGCGTGTACAGCAAGGGACTGGGGTCTTTATGGTGTGCATGGCCAGCACCATGTTTTTAGGTGCTAATAAACTGATTCTTTACAAGCAAAGGAGGTCCACTTGAATACCTCCATGTATTTGTGTGTGTGTGTGTGTGTGGCTAATCTCTTCAAATAGATTAAGGTTTAGGGTCTAGGGCCTGAACCAGTGTTGGGTTGTTTTTTTGTTTTTATGAAGAAACCTCTGGTTTTGATTTTAAAAAATAAATTAGAAGAGTTTTGATTACAAATTTTGGCTCCACACAAAAATGGAACTGAGAATCCAATTTCAAGTCTGATTTTTCCAAAACACAAAAAATAAAATAAAATAATAGGGTAGCATCCCTTATATTCAAGGGATGATTTGTGCTTATGAAATTGTGACTTTCTCAATGTTATATTGCTTATGGAGTAATTTTTTTATTGGTATAAAAATTATCCTACATTGAAGAAAAATTGTTAGAACCAGAAAATAATAACATTGGTACAATTATTTTATGTATGGAAGAAGAAAAAATATTAGAACAAAGGGTGTGCCCTACTGCAGCCTCGCCATTTACATTAAATAGGATCTTAAGGCAAAAGAAGAATTATGGAAACTCAAATATTCCACCATGCAAAAATATATAATCTTCAAAAAAATCCTCTAAAAGAAACCAAAATCCTTCAAGATATTATTATAACTCTATAGCTGATCTCAAGTTTCAACACAAGCCAAAATATCATCTTTCAAAAATCCTCATATAAAAATAGACCTATTATTATTACCCTAGGGGCCAAAATCCCTTAAGCTACTATACTCTATAATGCATCTAAACACAATATCCTTGCCATGTTAGGTAAGGCCGATAAAATTACAACATTGGTAATTAGCTTATCAGCAACTCGACGATCTCACAAGGGGATTCTTGCAAAGCCAAGGAGGGGTGTGATGTTATCTAACCGTGTTCCACTAGATGTGTTTTTGAGTTGGCTTCCACAAAAATTGTTCACTTTGGAAGCTCCACAGTTCTCATTTTTGTGCTTTGCATGTGTTGCATTGATGTTTGTGCAACACAATAGAACATCACAAATGTATGTTCAGTCTGAACAGATGTGACAAATGAACAAGGCCAGAGTTTAGGGTTTAGGGTTTATGTGGGCACCCACCATCACTCCCCATCACTCCACCATCACACCATGAAGACGAATGGTGCGTGGACAGGAAACATGTTTTCATTGTATTCCTGTCCAATAGCTAATGATAGTGGTTAGCTAGCTGTGTACTAAACATCCACATCCATCTACCTACTTTGTACTTAGTAGTCACCAAGTGGCTTACATATTTTTACCAGTGTTGGGTAGGTACCTGGTTTGGTGGAGGGTTAGAACCATGGGTTATGGTTCTGGTTAGTAACAACAGATTCAAAACTGGGTCTGGCTTTTTCCAAAACTGGGAACTGGATTTTTATTTTATTTTTAAGAACCAGAGCCAGAACCAGATTTCTGGTTTCATTTATGTGTGAAACTAGAACCAAAACTGAGATTTTGTGGGAAAAAAAGGGGAAAAAAAAGTAGAACTTGGGGCTAATCAGAGTTTAACTGACAATTAACAACCAGTTTTAGTCTAGGTTTAGGGTTTAGGGTTTTTGGTCTGCAATCAGACCAAAATTGGGTCTGATTTTCAGAACTTGAACTAGGACTTGAACTGCAATTTTTTTTTGAGGAACCAAACCCGAGACCAGATTCCCAATTCTGTTTATGTGTGAAACTGAAATTGGAAGTGTTCAAATTTATTTTTGAGAAGCAAACTGGAGGCTCTTTATGAAAGTAAAGAACAACCCTACACTGGTATATAGTATTTACCTACCTACAAAGCAACCACTTACATTTCTTGATTACTTATGTTACTTACCCACTTCCATGGGTAGTGTGAAGAGGCAGTAGGAGGGTTTGCCAGATGGGCTACCAAGGTGGAACCTTGGTCATCCAGTTTTAGTTCATCCACAACTAAGTCATAACAGGTTTCCAAATGGATGATGGTATTCTTGATGAGAATCTTGATGCTTTGATTGGTTGTCAGGTTGTGAGTTACACAACCCATATTAATCTTCAACCTCTGTTTCACAAGGTATCTATCCACCTTGGGCTCTCATTGGTCCAATTTTGTGGCCCCCCTTTACTACTTGGATGAAGATTTCAGAACCATTCTCCAGGTGGATGAAAAGAAGGCATCTCAATCATCACAAGGGATGGTTATGTTTGGTAAACGGTTAGAGTGTGCTAGTTACCATGAATAATAAATAGTCTTGGCACTCACATGCCACTTCTGGGCTCTCAACTGTTTCTTAGTTCACAACCCTAACAAACACCAGCTATAAACTCTTGTTGTTCCAAGTGCAGCAGATTTTGAATGTTTAACCTACTTACTTACTTTCTAGGCTATACAGCAAAAGGCTGATATCAACCAATTGGTGTGAGCTTGTATAATTGAATGCTGTTGAGATTTTAGTAAATGGGTAGTAGCATTGATAATTGATTTGCTCATCTCATGAGATGGGAGGAGCAAATTGATTGTTGATGTGGTGGAGTATCCACAGCCATATGAAAAATACTGGAAATACCCATCAAGCTTGCTCAACTGCATGGATAAGAAAACTTAACTGAAAGTTCAGAGGATTGTCTAGTTATCATCCATCCATCTATTCAAAGTCCTGCCATGTAGATTTGTCTACAAACACTCTCATCATCATAAAAGTAAATACCAAACCACACAAACTACAATCTCATCATATATACAATTTCACACATGAGTGGGTGAATGAACCAGTTAATGAGTTTGGGTCATTTTTAGTTTTATTTTTTTAATTTTTTTGGTGGGGGGATTTTGTGATGTAGCATGAGTGAGTGGCTATCATCCATAAGAAAATTTAGCCAAATTTGGTCTATACACAAAATATGAAAATAAAAACATTTTCAGCATCCTTCTGTATTGTTGGCTACCTTGTGGAACCTGATCTAGAATCTGGTGAGTAAAAAGTGTAAAGAAATTTGGGATTTGGCAATCATAACCCCAGAAGACACTCATTTTCCACATTTATTGTGTGCTTCTGAGCTTCTCTCATCTGAATGAGTGCTGTAGTTAAGGATTATGACAAGGGTCAATTGGGGGTGGTTGGTTGTGTATACTTCAGCTGGTAGCTGAAAGCACATGCCAGGGCACTTGTACTAGTGGCAATACTCACAAAACTGTGCCAGAGTACTACATAAAAATTTTGGCGAGGAAGGAGGCTTGGCTTGTTCTCTAACCAGTTGGCAATTTTGCCTCCACAAAAAACCCACCACAATTTTTGTGTGGCAATGGTTGCCAGACCTCGGCAGACTGAACCACGAGGGATGGATGGTTGGTGGACAGAAAAAACTTTTTCATTGGGTCCCAGTACACTAGTTAACTAAATCATTGTGGTTAGCTCAGAGTCATAATAGTATTCAAATGGATGGTGCACTGGTGGGTGTTGGTTCATTCTGGTCATCAGAATCATTTCCACATACGAGGAATTTGGTGACATTTTGGCACTAAATTTTTTTTTACACCCCCATTAGAAGTTCCAATGTGTTCTTTTTTGATGCAAAAATTCCCCCAAAAATTCAGCCCTCAACAAAATATGAAGGAATATTCTGTCAAAAGTTCCCTGTTTTTATTATAATTAGTGAAATAATTATTAAAGAAAATAAAGCTTTGGGTGGAAGAAGTTTGTCACATTGCAAGACACTTTTTTTTTTTCTTTTTGCAGCTTTGACAAATTTCTACCAAAAGAAAAATTTCCCTCAATTAACACTAAATGTTGTTTGGGATGATTGCTCGCTTGTGCTGCAACTTGAGAAGAGCAAAACTGATATAGTAATACAAAATCCACCGATCAGAACCCCATACAACTCTGCTGAATTTGATTCATGGAGTCCAATCAATTGTCATTGCCAAGTCCACGGGGAGGACTGACAAGCAAGCAAGCAAGCCAGCCAGCCAGCAAGTAAGCAAGCAAGCAATCTCCTTGCAGTTCTGACACAAAAAAGCTTTGGCTCAAGCAAAACTTATCTACACCAGTACCATGACATGAATCTTGCACCACCTCAAAACCTGTGCAGAGAGGGGTACTTTAAATATGACAGCTTTTGTGCTCAGAGCAACTGTTATGTGTGTGGGAGGGGACAGTGAGAGGATAGAGTATCCATCCTTTTTGTTGTTGTGGCTCCACCAGAGTGAAGCAATTATATCTGTATTATGGACTCTGCTGTCAGTCCTTTGCTTCCCTGCCTGGCCTGGCAGGCATCATGCCTGATCTACCTCCTAGTAACTGAGGGTGGAATGATGGAGAGTTTTTGAAGAGTTGGGTTGTGCAGTTCATTCAGTAGGGTGATTTTTGGTGTTTTGAGGTTTTCATTCGTTCATTTGTTCATCCATCCATCAAACCAACAAGGGGCTGGGTGTGTGTCACACTGTGGGCTTGTCATTTATATTTTAAAAGTATGTATCTTAAGGCAAAAGAAGAAATATGGAAATTCAAATATTTCACCATGCAAAAATATAATCTTCAAAAAAATCCTCTAAAAGAAACCAGAATGCTTCAAGATATCATAACTCTATAACTAATCTCCAGTTTCAACACAAGCCCAAAATATCATCTTTCAAAAATCCTCATATAAAAATAGACCTATTATTACCTAGGGGCCAAAATCCATTAAGCCACAATACTCTATATTGAATCTAAACACAATATCCTTGCCTTGGTAGGCAAGACCAATAAAGGTGTAAAATACATGAGATCCATGCCTTGGTAGGCAAGACCAATAAAGGTGTAAAATACATGAGATCCATGCCTTGGTAGGCAAGACCAATAAAGGTGTAAAATACATGAGATCCATGGCTTTGATAGTTTTGATATCAATGTGTGTTTGATGATCATCTATTTCTGTCCTTAAGCTGCAAGTTATTTCTAGTGTTAAGGTGTTATCATCCATTGTTGGGCAGTGCGTTTTTTTTTTTTGGTTATAACCACTATTGGGTGGTACTTGGTTTGGTGGGTTAGAGCTTTGGGTTTTGATTTCCATTAGTAAAACCTGAATTCAGAACTGGGTCTGGTCTTTGGAATTGAAATTGAAATTGAAATCAAATCTGAGTTCTCAATTTTCTTAAAGAATCAGTTCCCCATTTTTGAAGAGCTGGAACCCAGATATTTGAAAAACAAGTTTTTTTAAAAAACAAAAGGACTAGATCCACGGGCTAACTGAAGGTTGATGGGCAGTTAACTGTCTGCCCCAGTCTGGGTTACCCAGAACCTGGAAGTCTGATTTTCAGAACTGGAATTGAACTGTCTTTTGTAAGCACTGAACCCAGAACCAGATTTTAGGTTCCATTTATGTTTGGAGCCACAATTGGAGTCTGATTTTTTAGAATCAGATCTGAAGGTCCTTCATGAAAGTAAAGAACCATCCAACATTGGTTCATCATCATTCATCCAACATTGGTTATAACTTATAACCTTCAGTTTTGGGTTCTAAAAAAAAAATTCAAAATTGAAGAACCCCTATTTCTGATTTTTAAAGGATAATATAATCATGGGTCCTTTTGACTGGTTCTTTGGTTTTTTGGGAACTGTGGTTTTGGGTCAGAAGTCAGAACCAATTCTTTGAGAACTGTCACCCACAGGTCCATGTACCCAAGCCATACTCCACCTGTTCTTTCTTTGAAAAAGGGAGAGCTGCACCACACTCTTATCCACCCAAGTGAATGTGTAATCCTTGCCCACAGGTATGGCCCAAAGTACCTATAAGTTTTGTGCATGTTTCACTAAGGCATGGAACACTCCAAACTTTGTGAAAGTGGTGTGTGCAACCCCCATCAAAAAACCATCAAAAACCATTGTTCCTAAGATTGTAAAGAACATCAACAAAAAGAAGCAATCAAACAATCTTTTAAGTGTATTTGGAAGGCAGTCCATGAATATCCCTCCTAGAAAAGAGAAGACGAGAGATCTAAGATCTATAAGTAAAGCATAATTTCTTTCCACTTTTTCAGGAGTAGACATAAAAACTCCCACACCTCTTATGGCTCATGATCTACGAATGTTTAAGTTCACGATGGTGTTCACCTCATGCTATACTCTATCATGGGTATATTCCACAAGTGTGGGGGCATTAGCAAAATGTGGGGGCCAAACTAAGCTTGCCCGCACCTTGTCCTTATTTTGAGATTGTTCCCACCCCCTACAGCTTTACCTTACACAAAATTGGTAGCTGAAATTGATGTATGTGTAAGAACTACTCTAAAAGTGGATTACCAATGAGGTACTACGAAATCTCCTTCTCCTTGTTGGAAATGAGTTTCTATGTACAAAAAGAAAGCCAAAGTAAACCTAGTATCTTACAATATATGTTGACATGGATTTCATATTAATTAGCTTTTGTCAAGCATTACAAAATATAGGTGGAGACTTATGTGGAAAAATCCTGTGATACGTTGAAATCGTAAATAAAGCTGATGTGGTGTACTCCCTTGTATATCTCATACACCCAATTCCTTTCTTTCAAAACCTTGATTTGAATTGTTAAGCCAACAACCTTAGCCCTCTTACTGATCACCCTTCTTTTTTTATAAGGGAAAGTGTAAAATCCCCAAAACTACCAGTGAGCAGGGAAAGAAACCAAACAAACAAACATAAATCAGGAAAAAAAAAAATCTTTACAAGTCGTACCATGAACAAATGAAATGGATCATCATGCAATGGCTCTTCTCCTTGAGGTGAGTTCAAACTTCAACTCAGCAATGTTCAAAACAGGAAATGTTCCATGAACTTCCCAAAAAATGAACTCATAGTTCGAAGAAGTAACGCTAGTGAGCATTCCTCAAAATGTGGGATCAACTGAAATCTAAATTGTTGGGTTGTTTCTCCTTTCCAAGCAGAACCAATGTACTATGAAATTGAGTAAGTTTAACTAAAGGGAAGATGAGTAAGAAGGTTTTGTTTGCCTCCCCATACAAGATGCATAATATATGGGTTTGATCACCCACCCTAGTCTTTTTTTGAGGTGCTAATTGCAGAACTATAATGATGATAAGCAACAAAAGAAACCTGCCCTAAAATGTGACCTATGAAGAATTCATAATATCCACATTCTATATTAACTCCAAATTTTTTGATCTCGCACACAAACAAGCAATTCCATAATGCACAACACACCAACTCAAGAGAATGGCAAAACCCATTTTGCAGTATGCAAAGAGCCTGATATAATAAAAGCCTTCTGACGAGGCTTGGAACTGAAATTTTGTGCGCCATATTGTGTGATGTGTGAACGTGACATATCTCTGAGAATATGGGTACGTGGACAGATGGATTTTGGATGTAGGCATTGAAGATCATGGTTTAGGTTTAGGGTTTCTTTTTCCTTCTTCCTGCAAGGGATGGGGGAATTTTGGTAATTTTTGAGACATTGGGTAGGCACATGAAAGTTTCCCACCAAGTATTTTTAGCACACCAAAAGTTTTCCACTTCGTTTAGGTATGTGGGTATTAATAGTTAGGTGACTAATTATCTCTAAAGTCATCCCTAGTTGGGCCCTAGTTTGGACCCCAATTGGTCACCAGTTTGTCGTCTCATCCTCAGTTTTTTTGTTAAGTAAGCCAAGCTGCCATCAAACATCAAAACTGGGGATCACATTCACAAAATAGGGACCAAGCATAATTTGTTGGGGACTTATAGGCTGCCCAAATAAGCTTTATGTTTAAATGGATTGTGAACGTTTCGTATGTGGGTTTCTAACTTTTTAATGTTAGAAATCAGGATTTAGGTTTAGGGTTTCATAGTTAGATCTGGGATTTAGGAGCAATCTTTTGCCTCACATGGGACTAGTTAAGGAGGAGCTTTCCCTAGCAAATCTTTTCCTTTTCATTTGTTGCTTATCTTGTTCCTTTTCATTTTGTCTTTCTCTTGTTTTTCTTCTTCTTCTTTTTCTTTCTCTTTGAGCAAATGGAGTTCTCTTAAGCTCTAGTTTTTCTTGAAGTAATGATGACATGTTTCGTGACATGGATAGAAAGGCTAGCATGTGCATATGTTATCAACAACTCTGAAAACTTGTTCAACACACATGAAATGGAGGAGTGGGTTAGTCAATATGTAGATTTCAATAAAAGAAAAACACATATTTTTTACTAGTTTCTGTAAATAAATTTTAGTCGCAAGTAACATTTGCGACTAAAATCTCCTTAAATGTTTTGAACAAGTCACATGTGATATTATTCACAAACAACAAAGGGTATTGGATGAAAGGAAAAATCAACAAATATAAAGTCATCTTTTGATTCCATTATATACGTATTGTCACATGCAACTAAAATGCGATTATTTAGGTCACAATTGAAAACAAATGATGTGTTGTCACATGTCCGAATATTTATTATTTACATTATTATTATTATTATTTTGAAATAATTTGAGACGTTCAATTCAAATGTTTGGATAATTTTATATGCCACATGGCATTTTAAATGAATTTCATAAAAAATATTAATATTAAGTTGATAGTTATGTAAATAGGGGCCTACAAACTTAAGCTACATATTGTCACAACCATAGCCTTGGGCTTATAACCAAAGCAAGGGCTTACAAAAATGTGTGCCAAGAATGAAGCCCAAAAATCAAATTTCATGCTCCCAATAGTGTAAAAAAATGTGAAGGAATGACCCACACATTCCCAAGTGGGCTCCCACCTTGGGAGTTGGAATCCCAATGGACTTTTGAATTTTCAAAGAGTGATTACAGGTTCAAATGGTATTGAAAATTTCTTTATATCATTAATAAATTCTTGAAACTTAGATATTTAAATGGGCTCACATGACCCATTTGAGTACTTAAAATATAAGTTATAGCCAAAAGAAGGGTCGAGAGTCAAACTGCCAATTTAATTACTGCCAATTTAATTCCCGACCATTAAAAGTTGGGAATCGCCCTAATTTACTTGCATGCAAATGACGTGCCAAATATCCTTGGAAAGTTTTTGACAAAGGTTACAATTTTGCATTAGACTTCACCTCAATCAGAGGTCCATACAAAAAGTTATGGGCCTCCAAAGTCACGAGAATCCTAATTTTAAGAATTTCGAAAGTCCCAACTTGAAAGTCCCGAACAAAATGACATTTGGGTGTGGGTCCTATAACTAAGCACAGAGAATACTATAAAGGGGGAAGGTGGTGACTTCCTTTAAGTCCGGGTTGTGGTGAGTCTTGTGAGTCTGCGTTTACCCATGGTTCGTCCATGCACCAAAATGGTTTCAATTATGCATTAACCAACTTGTTGTTTAGTTTGTGCAAGTCCATGTGAATAATTGACTTGCTTAACACTAGTTTTAGTCCCCATCTCGGAACTCCAGCACGCCCTTCTACCCCTGAAGTGTTATGAACCAGGGAACGTACCCCAACTTTTTATCCTTCCGATGTTTTCACCTTTAGACTCATAGTTGAATCTATCAAGGAATTTGGGGTGCATCACATGGTATTAGAACTCAAGTACAACTCGACCCACCTATTGCGAAATTCTGATGGCACCAAAGTTAATACAAGAAACCATGGTGGGAAAACCCATCAAATATTACTTTTTAAAATCTGGTCGAATTATAGATAATATAATTAATGTAAAATTTATTTAAATACTATAAAAAATATTTATTATTATAAATATTTATTTTCAAATTATAAAGAATGAATTGCCAATTCCTATTAAAAAATAAATTTTTACATGAATTATTTATTTTTAAAGTAATATTAAAATAATTACAATAATTACCCACTATGATTACATTTATGACTATAAAAGCTTTTATCTTTCAAATAAATTTTTTTGTTCTATTGGTAATTATTAACTATAAATACAATAATCTCTTGAACATACATTATTTTTTTTAATTATTATAAATTCACTATACAAATATTTTATCATAGATATGTAATGAAAGAATTTGAAAAATAAAAAACTAAATTCATGTATAATAATTCTTGCAGTTACAATCATTAAAATAATTATTTTAATTACATATAATTTTTCAAAAATTGTAATTCGGATTTAAAGTTATAAATTATCGATTTTGAATAAATATGTCCTATTAAATATATATATATATATATATAATAATTAATTCTTGTATGAAGTAATTACAATGATTTTAAAGTACTATAACATTAATTACAATAATTTTTTTTTTTACTATAAGAATATAAATATCTATGTCATAACAATAATTATTTTGTGTAATTTATAATTAATAAATATTATCATTTATTATATTACAATCCATGTAGTTATTATCATTACATTAATAATTTTAATAAAATTATGATTATTCTAGAAATTTAATTAAGAACTTAAGTTATAAATTATATATAATAGGTTGTGAATATTTAATTTTAATTATAAAATAATCACAAAAATCCTGTAATTCTAATTTACAAATAATTTAAGTAATTACAGTGATTTTACAATAGTTTTATGTTAATATAGAATAAATAGTATTAATAAAAAAATTATTTTTTTATATTAACAATTTACAGTAAATAACTAAATAATGAATAATGCATACAATTATTTAGTGTATCTTTTTGTTTAAATATACAGTAATTACTTCAATTTTTCTCATTATTTTAAGATTATTATAAATTTTTTAAATAAAAATCTTAATTATAGGACATAACTTTTAAATTATTGATATGAAATTAATTTCTATTATTAAAATAAAATTATTGTAAATATGTAAAATAAAAAAAAATTTAATTAATAACTATCATTTTAATTAATGTGAAAATTTATGTTGTAATAATATTTATTTATTATCAATAAGCAGTAGTAAGTAATTTATTTTATTATAATTATTTTTAATTTGCAGTATTTTTTTTATAACGATTTTATTTTGTAAATACATAATTAGATATTCTAGTATATTAGAATATCATTCTTACGATTCTTCAAGTTAAATTAAATCATTTAATTTTAGTGGTAATACTTTAAGTTTTAAAAAACTCAAAATTTTAAAATAATAATGAACTAAATTTTAAATTATGTGCCTACTATAATTAATGTAGAAGAACTAATATGTTATAATAATTATACATTAATTATAGTAATGTTATTTTATTCCAAAAGTATAAATAATTAATATAATAGTCTATGTTGGAATATATTTGATTTAATTGAATGTCATGAAATTAATATAATTGCAATAGTTATATCAATGACATTAATTACAATAAAATTATTGTGAATATTTTGAATATTAATTTGAAATATAAATTAGAAATTATGTATATTAAGTTCAATCATAAATCAAATAATTATTGTTAATAATGTATAACTACTGTAATTATAATGATTTTGCAATAATTGTACATGATTATTTATTTATTTAATTGCTATAAATTTTTTGAAGATTGAAAAATTAACAATAGTTTGTGTACAAAATATAACCTACATATAACTTGAATACAATCAATATATATAACCCGTATTGTACACATGTACATCGTAATATTTTGTCATATATTAATGGGTAGATTACATTTAGTACACCATTGTAAACCCATACAACTTATAATACACATAATACACTTTGAATACCAAGATGGCTACTACTCATTTGGACACATTTGCATCTAATGGTACATAAATGGGTCTTCTTGAATGAAAAACATGTTAAAACTATTCAAATGAAAAGATGAAAAAAACATTAGTCGCAAGTTAATTGGAATATAGTTGCAAGCATGACCAAATCCAAAGAATAGTTGTAGAAATAACCAACATTAGTTGCAAGCGACAAATAATCACAAGTAGTTGCAAATTGATTGGTTGTGAAAACCCAATTTTCTTCTAGTGTTTGACTATAGGTGTTTTAAATGTGTTGACAACAATGTGAACCACATTGGCATTGTTTAAGAACTTGGTCAATTTCACTTTAATTAAATTTGAGGAGTTGACATCTCTTGTGATGTTTACAATCACCAACGATGTTAAGTATAAAAATGAGACCCCTATTTTATTAGGGTGATGTCAAAGTGAACCATTAAACAATGTTTCTAAATTTTATTTTGTTCATGAAACATGTCAATGTTATCATGTATCATGTTTTCATGTGAAATTGGTCCAAGAATTCATTGTGTGATGCTGCATTCTTCATTACATTTTGCAATAATGAAATAGTTGCAAATGAAATCCATTGACCTATAATTGAAAGAGAGTCGTTTTGAAATTCTAGTTGTATTGGGTTCAAAAATGGAACATTGATTGAAATTTTAAAACCTTAAAAAAATAGGACATGTAAGACTTGATTCAATGACCATAAGATAATCTACGTTATGAATTTTTTTATATTATTGATCACAATGACTTGTTTGTTTACATAAACATCAACTACCTAGCTTTTTACCATGATGTGAACATTTTGCATTCTAGCATCTACAAAGACTAGCACCAATACTTTGCACACAACAATTATTTTGAATAATTGTTAAAAGATTTAAGGTACATGAGTGAAGAGATTTTCATTATGCATAAGATAAGGAGATAAAACTAGTTCCAAATGTTGATCATCATGTAATGAGCTAAAGTTCATAACAAAATTTATGTCAAGTGCAAAATGCATATAAAATGGAAATTTGTGACCTAAAGAAGAAATGGAAAAAACAAACATGAAGAGGTTTGATTCAACAAAACCAAAATGCACAAATCTTTTCTAATATGCAACCCTATTCACTAATTTTTGTCACAAAAGATGCACAAATTGATTAGTGATCACATGAGGTGATTGGTGATCATCTTCCAAACCCAAGAAATTATGGCTAGCATGGAGACTTTTAGTTATATATTCAAAATTGCCCTAACATTTTACCTTGAGTTGGATTCTTTTATAATTTTAAAAAAATCTTGAATTCATTAAAAGAAATTATGTCCTTTGTAATTAAGAAATCTCTGACCTCAAGTCCTAAATGACTATTTTTAAATCCTATGTAAAAAATCATAGTCATATATTAATGGGGCATGTGACTAATAGATGATGAAGTGGTAACAAGATGGGCGATTTTAGTTTTCATCATTTTTATTTCATCCATGTGGCATCCATGATTGATGACAAAGTGACATGGATGTCTAATTGCCATTACAATGACTAAAAAATGACTACAAGTCATTTGATATGAACATAAACAACCCTACCCCCACCCTACTTATGTACCTACCTATTTACATACCTACCCACCCATCTATCAACCTATCTACTTGCTTACCTACCAAACCACCTACCTACCACCTACCTAACCCTACCACTTATCTATTTACTTACCCACCCACCCACCCACCCACCCACCCACCGACCTACCTAATACCGACTTATTTACCCACCAACCCATTCACGTACCTACTTACTTACCTACCTACCCACCCACCCACCCATCCACCCACCTACCTACCTACCTACTTATTACTTACCTTCCTACCCACACATGACCCACCCACCCATCCACTTATGTACCTACCCATTCACCCACCTACCTACTTCGTCAACCTACCTACTTACCTACCTACCTTTTATTTCCTAGAACCTACCCACTTCCTACCTATCATCCTACCACTTGCTACCTACTTCGTAGTCTTATAGTGATATGAAATAAACATGTGAAATTAAAAACTTGAACAAAATTGAACACTTTTTGATGTTTTAGTCCATTGATAGGGACATGGTTTATCATTGTGAAGGTGAAAGGTTCAAATCCTAATACTTGCAACCTTTGTGCATTCCTAAAAGGCTAGGGTAAATAGACTAGATTAAGGTAGTTACATAGGTAGGTTACATAGATTACATAAATCAAGTTGGGTAATTAAGCTACTACCTACTTACCTGCCTTTTTCAACTTACTTAAACCTATTACCTACCTACCTACCTATTATAAATATTTAAAAATAAGAATCTAGAAAAATGATTTTAATTTAGGTATAAATTTAAATAATCAAATGGGTTAGTGTTTGTTAATCATATTTTAGTCATTCATTATATGACACCTCAACATTATATATAGCTTGTCCTTTATGACTTATTGTTAATGATTATAAAATGAAAATTGTTGCATCAAACATTAAATGACTACTTGTCCTTTTTTATTTGTTCATAATTAAGGGTTTTTAGTCATACAATGTTTGGTATGACTACAAAATCAGTCATATATGGAGTCATAGATTTAAGAATTTATTCTAGTGATTACTTTTAATTTGTTGATTTTTTCCTTGTTCCTATTCTCATGGTTGATGTTCATCTTGGCCACTAGTGACACATCTTGTATCTTAAAGCTCATTTAAAATTAGCTTGCCATTGTTGCCAAACTTTCAAATTGTAATTACAACATCTGCATTTGAAAACCATGTCCCATTGTGTAGCCTTGTCAAAAGGAACCAAAAGAAAAATATAAAATGTTCAAATCACTTCATATTTTAATCAAAAATATAATAAAATATGTTTTACATGATGACACAAAAATTTAGTTAAACACTCATTTTGATTGAAATGATGTTAGAATTTTCAATTTTGGGGCTACAATTAAAATGGATATTTCTATTAGATTTTTTAATGATTATGTTAGATTCCAAAGGTTTGGAACAAAGTATAATGGACATGAATACAAGAGCAAAAATATTATTGAATGTTTTTAATAATATTTAACATTCAAAACATGATACTATCATATTAGAAGTGTTTTGGAATCCTCCATTCCTTGTAGGTTTATGTTTCAACAGAACATGTTCTTAATGTGTTAAATTAATTGTTACCACCCATTGTTGTACATTAGAAGAATGATGTGTTGTTTACAAAAGAATAAACTCAAGCTACATGTAACAGGACAATCTAGTCATTTCAACATGATGCCAAGCGTATATAGACAACTATGGACAAGTTAATAAACATGGAGCCATACTCTTCAAAGCACATACTTTGGGAGTATGACAACTTGTTGATGCAAAACATTATCCTTAGGACTAAAACACAAGTCCATGGACTTAGGTGCATAAGATATTGATGTCTACTAGAATTTAGTGCATGATATTTTTGTAGAAGGATGTATAAGGTTTGTTTGATGAACATAAAGCAAATGAAGCTAGGTACAAAAAGAAACTCAAAGCATACATGGAACCTTAAATCCAACTTTGTCTATGTATCTCCTTTTATAATCCCTAGAAGATAACTTTGCAAAATCAAACAAAAAATAATATTAGGCAAGTCCAAGTGGGGGGACACCAAAGGTACAATAAAAGGCACTTGAAGAAATGAAAGGAGGTGATGTAATGGATGATGATCTTGTAGAGTAAGAAGACATACAAATAGTGGAACAAACTACATATGTATCCATAAAAGCTTAGGATCAATTGTAACAACAAGAACTAAAAGCTACAAATTTTATTACATATAACACAAACTACATATATATTAATCTACATCTTATCCTATAATCACTACAACAAAGGTCACACCTTTACAAAAAGGAAATAATGGCCATACAAAAACTAGGGTTGTCACTATGTCCATGCATCCATCATGATGTGATGGATGTAGATTCAACCTTGCATCACATCAATATAGGGTCAACCTATGTCAACTTAAGGTCAACCTAGGTCAATACAAGTTTGGGTTACCCAAAAAATAGTTAAGGGGATTCGAAAATCACGTCATTTGATCAACCTAAACCTTGTGGTGACTAAAACTTTTCTTGTTAGTGATTGAAAAAAAATTCGGGTGGCAACCGAATGTTTTTCAAACAATGATTGAATTTTTTGAACAAGAATTCAAATTTTTCAATTACTAGATCAATGGTGGAGATTAAACCTTGGTCCATTAGATGGTTAAATTTTTTGAAAGGTGAGTAAATGTTTTCCAAGAACTACTTCAAATATTTAATTACTATAGTTGGCAATCAAAACTTTTCAATCGCCTACTTTAGCGATCAAAGGCAACTAAAAAAAGACAACTAAAATTTCTTAAGCCTTGATAAAAAAAATTTCAAGCACTGGATCAATGGCCATTGTCAATTTCACATTATAATTTTTTAGTTAGATCCCAATTTGTTTTGAAACAAACCAAAAAAATTTGGTCACTGACTATGGCGATCAAAAGTTGGCTAAAAATTTTTTTTGGTTGCCTATGTTAGTGATAGGAAAATTGAAAATTCAATCACTAGCCCTATGGCAATCAAATTTGTTTTTGATTGACATACATAATGGGGGTAACCTAGGTGTAATGAATTTTTTTCTTGCATTAGTCCTTATGGATGCAATTAACACATCAAGATGGACACTAATGTGATGTCTCATGTAAAATGGCCACACCATGTTGGTTTTGATAACCCTAACAAAGACCATTGAAGAAGTACAATAAGAATTGCACCAATAGATACCATAAATTTAGCCTAAGACTAAACGGTTATCTATAACAACGTAGAGCAATCCATAGTAGCTTGGGGTGTGAATAATGAATATGAGGATACAATAATGACTTATGAAAGACACTTGGTCCATTCAAAACATTTAAAATGATTTTGTAGCTGTTTTTTGATGGTGTAGTTTTGTACTTTATTGTTCACAAGATTTCAAAAACGGAATCCAAAGTAATGAGTGGGGGGGGGGGGGG
>Ga0116227_10008892_pt1 | contig 18592 bp, 7 predicted proteins | sample S1TSphgellanicum_FD_89693 | JGI IMG/M metagenome (GOLD analysis project Ga0116227, IMG submission 89693) | Host-associated microbial communities from peat moss isolated from Minnesota, USA - S1T2_Fb - Sphagnum magellanicum MG | ecosystem: Host-associated > Plants > Peat moss > Unclassified... | reverse complement strand
CTATTGGGCTTCATCTCAATATTAAAAATGTGAACTCCTTTGTTACAAATAAAATCCATAAAAAGATTAAGTTTTGGGGCATTGTTCACCTCCCATTAGCTGGAAAACAGTCATCATCAGCTCATTGTTGAGCTCTACCCCATGGTTCTTCATCATTGTATGCACAAGGTCAATTGGGGCAATTTGTAAATGCAAAGCCATTTTCTGAAACTATTTATGGTGTGGTCAGGACCACTCGACGAGGTCAAGAGTTGGTTGGTCAGATTGCTGCACAAGGAGGAAGATAGGAGGCCTAAACTTAGTGGATCCCAAAGATGTTCTCATGGCGGCAGTATGCAAATGGCTACTTATGGCATTCAAACCAGGGGAGTCCAACCTCAAGGTATTGTTGGAGTATTGCATGAGCAAATCATGTCCCTCCAAACACAAAAAATGGATGCTAGATGGCAATTTGTAAGGAATGTTATTTGTAAGGCGAAGCTACGGTGGTCAACTTGTTTCCAAGGGGTTGATTTTGGGGTCTTCGTCTCTAGAGCTAAACAACTTCATTACAATTGATTCTAGACCATTGGCGAGCTATGGAACCCCAAGCACAAGATTTCAAAAGTTGGGCACAAGTAAGAGACGCATATCAGCTTAGAGAGGAGGAACAGGGGGGCTTGGAAGAGAATAATAAAAAAACTACCAGCTTGATGGAAAGCTGAGCTTTAGTCCCCCACACAGAAGACGACTCCAAGAGAATGGATCGCACTCTACAATGGTGACACGGATACTGTATTGCTAGAATTAGTGGTACAGACCATTAATGAGTTTCTTCATACTTGCTTAGTGGAATCTGAGAACCCTACAATATCTACAGAGATCTCTGTGTACCAAGTTAATGACAGCTTGCTCTAGAACCTTGATGGTGAGATCTTCCAGAGTAAAAGGCCAACAATATGTGGAGGGGATATGTCATAGAATAAGAGTTACCTTAATGAAGAAGGGTCCAAGTAGATGCCCCTTTGGCCTTTCTATGGGCAGTTAAGGAGCTTGGATTTTGATCTCGACCGATGGGTTTGGACTGATGGATCGCAGCTCTTTGACCATTCTGTGAAAAAAGGGCGGAATTTACTGAACAACAGGGAGTCTTTACAGCCAAAAATGACCTACCACACTGCCCCCAAGCTACAACATAAAATTGAACGACTTTTGGAGGAAAAATCATGCAAAGAAGGATGTTGGTTTCATGTGGGCTTTGTACCACAAGGTGATTGATGTGAATGCTTGGAAAGTGCAAATGCAGAAGGACATAGATGTAAGTTGTCCCATGTGTGACTTGGAAATCCCAGAGACACTCATTCACAAGTTTTATGATTGTCCTAGAGCTAAGATGGCTTGGACTGGGCAGCCACTAGAATCTACATACTTAAACACCCACCTCACATGGATGCTAATATGAAGAGGCTTGGTGTTAGGTAACGTTCAATAGAAAAAACCTTCTGCAGGCCTAAAGGTGTTTATGCTTCTCTGGTCCCTATTGAGAGGAGTTGTTATTTGGAGCTTGTGGACTGAGCGTATTGATAGGATATTTAGAGCTTAGAGTTGCTCAAACCATACACTCAGTTGTATAATCATACATGACATTATTGCTCATGAGAGGCTCTTATTCATTATCCTCCTTCTTGGAGCCTGAGCTGTGTAGGCAATGCATTTTTTTTGATGGTCATAATAATAAAGGGATTTTAATTTGTGGATTAATGTGTAAACATTGGTTTTTTTTTCTTGGGTCATCTCCAATTCGTGAATAACAAGGTGTAAGCATTGGATTTGGGGGGCGGGGCGGGGCGAGCAATGGTCTTCCTGATGAGCCCTTCCACCTAACCACCATATAGACTTACATCTTTGCCCTGCCGACCAACTAGCAGCCAACCCCATGCCTGCCCGCTTGCCCACACTGCTACTTACCTACCTACCCACCTTTGTTTGTTTCTCCACAAAAGTTCTGTGTATTCTTGATTAAATCTTTACCTCTAGGTGAAACCTCTACATCCCGGACTAGTTCAAGTTAAGCATTTACCTTTTGCCAAACCTCTCCTGGTTACAAAAAACCATTATCTGAGTCAAGTGTCGCACAACGATTTTCTCAGATTTCATTGTTTGGTGAGTTGATTGTTAAATGATTCATGGGAACAGTGATATTGATCGATTATTGAACAAATGAATATTCGATAATATGTTTCAAATATACAAACATAGTCGAACATATTGAACATTCAATAGTTAAATGTTATAAAATAACTCGATAATTAATATGTAAATCAGTTTAATATTATTGCAAAATTGAGCAAATATTGAAGCAAAATAGATATATCGTTATTGAATGTTTAATATATTTTTTTATCGTATTCCTACAATGCGGAGAAAAAACAAAGAGGTTTAAGATTAGGACATATATGCATGTTACGTTCTCAAGTTTTCTTTGGACATGGGTAGTTTGAACACATGTTTGAAAAATAACTAATAAGCTTTGGTCAAAAAATAAAAATCAATGGACCACTGATCCCAATTGTTTTAGGATTCTTAAATAAATGACAATTTTCTTGGAATATTCAATGTAGAAAGCCATTGATTAGAAAGCTGATTTTTGAGACAATTCCATTTTTTTTAAAAACCAAGGGTCTATGCAAAAATCGATTGTTTTGACTTTTCACCCCCACCAAGTAAGTGGCCATATACCCAGTCGGAATTGTTAGTGAGTTTGTATTAATTATTACACTCATTGCCCCAAACCTGACTATTAAACACCAGATATGAAATATAGATCTTTTATCAAAAAATTTATATTTGCGGCAAATCATCCATTTGTGTGCATCTACAGCTCTAAAGGGTTTGGGGCAACGCCTGCAAATGCTTCAATGTTTCAAAACTAATAAGAATGCTATAAATTATTCGACTTAATAACCCACCTAAACGTTGTATTGGTTGGTTTTCAAACAAATTATTATAAACCGGCCTTTACGCATAATAGGTGGTAGCACTTGGGTTGGTCCAACTTGAAAATTACACTCAAAAAATTGGTGGAGGAATCAATGCGGGGCATTATAATTCATCGCACATCATTTGCTAGATATTTTGTCAACGAGTTTGGGCGAGAGTCTGAGGTAGCACATGAAGTGGACGGTTTGATCTTCTGTGAGTTACCAACGCTCACATGGTTAGGACAATAATCTTTCTCTTCTTGTTTATTTTGGTTTGCTCAAAATGAATTCAATTGTTGCCTTCCAAATTTAATGGAAGAGTTTCCTCTATAATCTAATGGATATAGGATTATATAAATTAGAGGTGGAAATTGTTGTTGTGTAAAAACCAACATGGGTTGATTTTTTAAATAACCATTGGTTTTGGGTATTTGAAATAATGAATAAGAATAAAGGAATTATTGGTTTCAAATATTTGAAAAAAAAAAGAATCAAATAACTATTGGTTCCAAGCATCGCCTCTCCCCCCCTATGGGGGAAAAAAAACTAGAATAAAAAAATCACTAGTTTTTTTGTTGTTGGGGGAGAAGGGGGTGCAAAAGAAACATAGGTTTTGGTTATTTCAAACATTTCAAAAAAACTATTGGGCTTCACGATAGAAAGAATAGTTTTTTGAACAATTATTTGACTTTTTCAAACAAAATTGAAACTCATTGTCATGCATGGGAATCAGGTTTTTGACTTTTGAAATTACGATTATCACTCCTAAGAATTGCCTCGATACCCAACAGGGGTTTGGTGCAGTTCCTACTAACCACCGGACGTTGATAAAAGTTGCCTTTAACTAGGTGCAAACTATAGTGGATGTATTTACCTGTTTTCTTATCTATCCACCTTTATATATGCGACCTACTTCTTGAATATCTTATGATTTCTACAAGGGTCAATATAAAATATGATCGATTACGGTTGTTCAGTTTTAGTAATTGGTCCATGTGGGGTGGGGTCCATATGGTGTTTAACTTTATATGATCTAACTTTTCATGTTTGCAGATAGGATCAAATCATAGTTTTATGTGCAATGTCAGAATCTAGAAAGGTATTCTTTGGGGGAGTGAAAGTCGCATGCGAGGTTGGACCTCAAAACCCAAAACAACATTCATTGTGGTTTCTATCCGCCATAGACAAATTGGTAGAACTTTGATTTCCTTAATGGAAGATTGTGATTCATTTGAGATGAGAGGGGCAACCTTGTGTGTGCGATTCCCCAGTTTGGGGAATCTCACTTGCAAGGTGCTATCCTCTTCAAGGCAAAATTTTTACTACGATTAAGGTGCTCTCCAAGTACACGAGAATAATCCTATGGAATCTTTTTGTTTTTTGTTTGTTCTTTTTGTTGAGATTTGTAAAGGCCAAATAAGGGGCGTGGAGAATCAGTACTTACACAGTTTCTATAGGCTATGGTGCCCCCACTTTACCTTGTGTGCTAGAGACAATTGAGAAGTCCCATGGAACTACCAACTACATAGGTTAATTAGGGTGATAAACTAACTTTGCTTGTCTTTGCTTGGTGTCGGGAGGGCTGCCCCCTCCAGTCCTTTGTTGTTTGGTGTTCTCTTTAGTGTGATGGATTTTCTATCCATTTTATTTGTTTCAAAGATAAATGAAATAAAAGTGGAGCTTTCTTAGAAGAAGAAGGCAGTAAATTTTTAAAGACCATTATTTTTTAATGTAATTTTCCATCTTTTTGTGTGCACTAGGTTTAGCAGTATAAAGTCTCGATGTGTGCTCAACTGGAGCACTAGTGCAAGGAAATTTCTTTGGACTTGGCCCCATATATGGGATCGATATTGATAGGGTGGGAGAGAGGATGAATATGGTGAAAGTTCTGGAGAATGAAAGGGATTGCAAGGGATGATGGAGATTGTTAGAATCCATAGACAGATCAAACCAAACAACAGCAAAGACAAGTATAAGTTGCAATTTTGGGAGGGAACTGAATACAAAAAGTGACCAGTACACGCAACTGTCCTACTCTACTTTCTTCTTCCCAATTTTCTAAACAAAGCTTCTTTTCTCCAAATCATTGCTTCAATTCAAAATTTCTACCTAGTTAAGTTAGTTATGTACCAGTTGCAAGTCACAACCTGCATCGGATCCTCTGGTTTTCTATTGTCCATCTTTCATTATCACACAACCCAAAAAACTAATTGTGGTCAATGGGTTGTGAGCCATGGCTGCAGTACTTGTCCTGTGTTTGAATAACCTTATTAAGCACTTTGAGAAATGTCCTAAGTATGTGTGGAGGCCACGTTATATTCATGAATATCCCTCCTAGAAAAGAAGATATTATGTCTATTCCTTAAGCATGAGAAGGATCTTACACCTACTTGTAAGATCACTCCCATTTCGCAGTGTTGGGTGTAAAAACCCTCCCCCTCCCACACATGAGCTCCATGAAGATTACTTTTGCCGCTTGGTTTATATGGTTAATCCCTGCATGGTGGGGACATTCTGGTCCTGAATGTCCCCATCCAGGACCAGAATATTTAGGTAACCATGCAGGACCAGACACGGCTTCTGCCTCATCCTAGGCCCCATATTTTGGGAATACCCCCATATTGGGACTTTACCTTACACTAAAAGAAAATAACCCTCCTTCTTTGATCTTGTAGAATGTAAATAAGACCTTCATTAGTTGCATATTAAATTCAGGAAAATTATGATCATGTTAGTGATGGTATGCAGCAGTTGGGGTGGATATGTGGAAATCGTATAGATGTCTATCTGAAAACCTTTGCTTACCTAGGATGGTTAATGATGCCCTTTTTCGCTACTAAAGATAATTGGTTAAAAACCTGGATTAGCGATTATGTTAACAGTTTTACCAAAGTCTTTCTCATAACCAAAGTTTATTTGGGTTCCAGGTTGCTGCACACTACCAATGATGATCCACTATTTTATTTTTATGTTTTCATATGATTTTTAATAATTCATCATTATTTATGTCAACGTCAAATTTAATTTAAATTAACATACATTTCATGGTGGAGATAGTTTTTAAGAAAGTTAATAAGAAAAATAAATAGTTATTAAAAAAAGATGAAATAATTAGACTTGAAAATGAGACAATTATTTAGTGAAATTGTCTTTGGAATGGTCCATGGATGACCATAGGAAAGATTCCAAAAAATCCCTCATATACCAGTTCTGATTACTGGTCACTAGAATTAGGGAAGCCAAACCTCCTTTCTAAAAGGAAAGTGAAACACTATGGTTTTAGGACAAAGAGTCACTGTAAAGTTCCTATGATTAAATCACATGAGGTGGTTGATATGCTGATGTTTTCCTTTGAATGACATGTTTAGATACACATACAATGATTTGTTTTATGCTTAATGTTTCAAAGTATGGTTCAACAAGTGCCCTCGAATAATAGTCCTACTTTGCACAACCTTCTTCAAAAACAAGCATGCAAAAGGCCTAAACCCAAAAATATCCAGTTTAACAGAAAGTCTTGCAAAATGTGCAAAAAGAGGAATTGAACTTCCAATTTGCAGATTCTCACAATCAGGTACTCCTTGAATATATTTGTCCCCCTTGTCCACTTTGTATTTCAAAAAGTCCCCACCACCCATCTGTTTTTCTGGTGAGTCCAAATGAAATCCACAACCCTAATGTTAGCCATAGGAGTCTAGGATGTAAATGACCATGGAAGCCAAAATTACGATGCAGACATCCTTGCAATTATGTGAGCCCAATTAGTTTTTAATAGATAAGAAATGAACAACATAATAAATACAAGAAAAAGGAATGCCAAATCATATTTGATTTGGCATTGTTACAATCTCATTGAAATTACATATCAAGATGGCAGATGATTTTGAAACAATTTGATTAGAAAATGTGAAATCCTTTCATAATCTCAATTCAACCGACTCAGAGATCCAATCTTTGACAATTCCATTTTCTTAGATATGCATGACAATTGGACATTGTTTCCACTTGCTCTCAGATATGTTTGAGGCATCCAAGTTGTGGATAGGTGTAGTCTGGTTAAATTGTCCCCTGTATGTTGTCAATGGATTCACAGAAAGATCTAGGCAACAACCTGTCCCACAGAACTTGAAATGGATTCCTTCTGGAAAACATAGATGAGCTTTGAACTTGCCCCTTACACCTTCACTCAGTTTTTCGTAGAGAAAAGCCTTGCAAAATGCTTCTTATGTTTGAGGGTCAGCTCACTTCAGGCCCCTCCTGCATGTACCTGTTACACAATCAGGTCAAGAGGGAAGCTTGGCAAAGAGTTTCAGACAGATCATTGTGCAAGCAAGCAACAACTATAGAGGAAAACAGTACAAATTGAGAGCATTATGTATTGGAGAAAGTCCCAGCAGGGGGCATTACACCCACAAACCGAGGGTAGAGTTCACTGTAATGGTGGGAATGCCTGCTGTGGCTTTTTTCATGTTAATGCACCAGCTGGCCTGCTGGCCAGGGTCTTATGTACCAACAGCAAGGTTACAATTGAATAACCATCACACTTGATGTAGGGAGCTTAATCTATGACTGTCATTCAAGAACAGCTCTGGGGCCAAGTGTAATCCAAGGTTAGAGTGCCACAGCCTTAGGATCCTGCCTGATCACAACAAGACTTTGAGGAGTTTTAGTTGTGATTGAAGAATGGACTTGAGTACATGTAAGTACTCAGAAGATAAAGATCCGATTCCTTGAAGTTAAGAGTATTGACATTACACAGAAAAAGGCTACTATTCCAAGCTATGTCATGACTTCCAAAGCAAAGACACAATCTGAAAGGAAGAAGAAGAATTATGTATGCAGGTGTGTTAGTTGTAACTGAGTGTCCCTTTACCTTGCTGCCTCTGTTTTCTAAGCACAAAATGTGGGCAATGTGTATGCCCATCTGTCTGCAAGGACTCAAATTCTTTTGGGTTCCCAGACTTTTTGGATGACTGGTTCACCCAGGGACCCCCATTTTAGCTGGACTGGTTGTTGGGTAAAATTGAGCACTGCCTAATGGTGACTGAACAAACAACCCATTCACCACAAAGCAGTCACAAGTCTGCTATAGGCTTCATGCGCATATAGAACAGCACATAGTTTTAAATATGTGAGATCACCAGCTGCTAGTCATGACACATTAATAATTTCACAAGGAAGGGGATATTTGAGACTGCAACACATGCTGATTATCATCAGGGCATTTAGTGTGTTGGATAATTTTTGTGTAGGGTCCTGGAAGAGATGGATAATGCAATAATACACGGTCATGTGGGACAAAAGGAAAGAAGTGAGAATTTCTCCATAGCAATTATTTAAGTCAATCTGAATAGAATCAGAAGGTGACCTGATGATTAGGTTGTATAAATCTCAGACCTTAGGACATATATATAAGATTGCAAAGAAAACTCCAAAGCAACACTTTGAAGGTAACATGACAAAAATGAGTGTGATCATATACCCTTATGAGTGCCTTTGACAAAATGCCAGAATATCAACACTTTTGTCACCAGGAGCAGTGACAGCTCTGCCATGACTCCCCACTAACCTTATCAGCTCCTGATTGTGGTGTAAATAAGTAATAATAATCAGCCTAAAATTCCAGCAAAGGTAGTGGGGCAAGCATCATGGATCCTGAGTTTGTGTTGCATTCTTGGAAGCAATGCAGATGGCTCCGTCATGATATTAGTTAGCACTCCAGAGATACAGTTAATCAGAAAAGTCAGTAGTGTCCTCATTTAAGAAGAGTGCAACAAGCTTGTGTGGGTAAGCTTCATTTCATTTTGCTTGTCTTTGTACAAGCAAGCATGTAATTGTAAGGAATAAGATGACAACCTAAACAGCAATGTGTGCGTAGTGATCAGCTACCATGACATCCTCTCTGACTCCATGAGCTCCTGGCCATGGGTGGAGGTCAATGTACTATGGAATGGTCAAACCCCTGCCCCTGGTGTTGGGTAAGGTGCCAGGTGAGCCCAATAGGGCAAGCTTGGAGATGCACCCAACATAACAGGCAAGGGCGAGACCATTCCATGGCATTAAGGTCTGGGGTGGCAGATTCAAGATTTTAAATTCTTGAAAAAGAATTCATTTTCAACAGAGGTTTTGATCATAATTATGAGTGTATGATCATCACCAGAAGATTATGTCATATAATGTGGTCAAAAAAATGTCACAATCTGCCACCCCAGACCTTAATATCATGCATTGACCATTGTACCGAGTTTCTGTCAAGCTGACAATAACAGGAAGACTCAGGCATGATGCTGGAGAGCTCAATCAACAAAACCTAAAAGTTGATAAAAAGAGAAAGAGGAACACAAGCACAAAAAGGAAAACCAAACGAAAAAAAGGAACAAAAAGAGATCTAAACCAAGATGGAGCTGACTTTCAGAGCTTGATCTTTTCCGGGCTTTGAAAAGCTCCTCTGCACTCAGGATGATGCAAACACCCACCCTCAAAAGAATCTCACTGAAGATTCCAACAGCAGAAACACGAAACAAAAATCTTGTTTGTTGAAATAATCTCTGGTTTGTTTTGATAGAAACTTGGAACAGAAAAAGAGGAAGAAAGAATTAATAGTATGTTTGATGGATTGAAGAAATGATCCTTACCTTTTGGCAGTTGTGTTCAAAAAAGTGAGGTCTCAAGTACAACTTGCAGTAGCCTTCAAACCCAACATTTCATTAGTGGAAAGGAAGTCCATTCCGGACACTGAGGAGAGTAGCATGGCAAAACTGATACCTATGGACTTGAGCAGAGGAGCAGCAGAAAATGTGTGGAGGGTAAAACCCAAGAGTGCAACAAAAGGGATGAGCATAGAGATCCAGACCTTGCAATTCACAATGCAAAGCTCTTCATCCCATCCTGTCTTTGTCAAATCTTTTCATGGGAACATGAGTTCTACACCTCCAAAGTGACACTTAGGGCGCAATCTGATCAGTTCCTCCTCACCCCTCATCTTCTTGGTGAAATCTTGTGGGGTGCTCATGACTCTTTTCTCTCTCTCATGCTCTACTTGAATGTCAGGGTTGGGATTTCCATGAACTTTACATTGCTGGCAGGTGCATGGTCAACAAACAGTATCTAAAGCTAAAGATATGTTACAAATCAATGCCAAAGCACATGAAGAAGCTGAGAGAACAATTGCAACTTCTCAACCATGATGTTCTGAACATGTGCATCGTTGACTCTGCCAGGTGACAAAGCTAATGCACAATTAGCTACACAAGTGTGGCTTTTAAGTCATCTTTGTGGGGTACTGTGGATGGAGAGGGTTGCAATGTACCAAAGGTGATATTGGCATTGACAAGGTCTGCTGCTGCTCACACACATCAAATTTGTAGAAGAGTTGTAAGGTCAACCTGAGAATAGCTGCTCAGAGAATTGACAAGTGTTGATACCAGTTGCAATGTCAAGGTCTTGAATGGCAGGCTTTCTTCATATGGTAGCTGTGACTACAAGATGTGTTGGATTCTTCTTTGATTTGGTCTCTCAATAAGGAAAGGAGCAGCCACCAGACATGGAGCCCTAAGTGCAGGCAAAAATCCTGAACTTCCAATAAAAAATGCAGTTCCTCTGTTCTACTCAAATTTGCAATCAAGATTGTCCTAAAAAGTTTCATACCTTTGAGTTCCATCTTTGAGGCTAACCTGGCAACTTGCATATGTAAGAGAGGTTGGCAGGCATGACCACTTATTGGAGGGCAACCTATACAATATGAAAACCCAATGCTAAGCCTGTAAGCCTCTTGATGGAAGCAAAATTTGTCATTACAAATATTATGGACTCTATGTCAACCATATTAACATTCTTTGAGAGTGATGCATTTGAACACAGAAGTTTGCGAAACATGATTGAATGCAAAGTTCAAATTTTATAAGTCTTCAAGCATGCACATAATTGCCATCAAACATTGGATCCAATTCTGCAGACTTTTGGGCTATCACCCTCACAAAGTGTAGCTACATTTTTCAAGCTTTTTAGGGTTTTCCTTCTTTTGGTTGCATAGAGAATCAAAACCTGCATAAATAAGGTTTGCACCCAGATTCCATTTTTGGCTCCAATTCAACCTCTGATTTTGGGTTCAGCTAATTTTTAAAATTTTGAAGTAGCCTCTGGTATGGTTCTGAGTTTCTCTTAAAGTTCTTTAAACTTCCCATCAAAGTTCTATTCAAAAAGATTCCCAACATTGGTCTAGTTACAGTTAATGTCTATGTAGCATGAACAAAATAGATAGTCAAACAAAATGTAACTTCTAGTCCTTTCTAGAAGTTGGATTCTTAAAATTTAGCTTATTTAGGGCTAGTTGATCATATGTGTGATTTATTTGAGTTCCAAATGATGACTCATGTAAATCAATGAATTGTCAGATAAAGGTGGGTAGGATATTGTGTTACACAATATGTGATAACCTCCTTATTGCATAGCTTCCTATAAAGGCTTAGCTTGGGTGTGGGTGATCATGAAGTTTGAGACCTAGAATTGAATGTTGTACATAACATCAAGTTTCATGTCAAGCTTTATGTTTAGCATTCTTAATCTAGATTGCTAATGTGATGATTGGAGTTTCCGGTAGATTAGTACATTTTGTAGACCATTGGTTCAATGTTGAAGAACATAGAATTACATAGCAAATTTCCCTATTCAGTCCTTAGGTCTGACATTTTGGTTCCGTAACTAGAACATGTGAGTTCAATGTTGATAGAAATGGTGAGAGGTGTAGAAACTTGAAGATTTTGGTAATGGAGCCAAAAAACTTGCACCTGAATGGGTTTATGGGACCAAAACTAAGTAGTGCTGAAATCCTATGTTTTACAACACACAAAAAAAATGGTTCTTGAGATTTACCACTCTACCACACTAAATACAATAACTTATGCATATTGACAACTTCTACTTACATCATGATTGCGCATTGTGTCACCATGGCCTATGCACAAAAACTTCAAGCATCACATCTACAATTTAAATTGAGAATACTAAACATAAAGCTTGCATGAAACAAATTCAACTTAATTTCAAATTCTAGGAGAAGGTTGAAAATGAATGTTGGTTCGCATCAAGATCTAACCTCCAAATGATGAAATAAAATGACATACTATGAGCATTTCAAAAAACAATAATTTCAAACCTAGAAAGACATAAATTTTAATATTTGACTAAATAGGAAACTAAAACTTTCAATACAAAATTTCAATCTTTGTGATTTAGCCAAAATCACAATCATCCATAAAAAGATTTTGCCAAATTTTGGTTATAAATCAAATATGAAAGTAACAATATACATCCTTCTATATGGTTGGTTATATATTGGAACATGAGAATAAAACTATCAATGATTTGTCTTTTCACTACACCAATATGTGTCCAAGTTCATTATATGTTTAATTACATTTTGAACAAATTTAAAATGGTGAAAATAGTCAACCCCCTAATGAATAAGGACCAATTGATGGACAAGTGAATTTAATAATAGTTAAATCATTAATAGTAAATTCACTAATAATTCATTAAAATTTTAGCTAAGCACTTAGCTTAAACTAAGAACCTAGCCAACTTAACCTATCAACTTAGGGTGCAAGTGTAAAAGTTTGAAACCTTCATCTCCCCTCACATCCATGCTTAAGGAGCAAGTCTTTAAACATTGAACCATTATTCAAATAAATGATATAATTTGCCATCACTTATTATTATCCATGTTCTTTTCATAATCTACTTAAGTATCTTTCTTAAACTAATCTTAAATTAGTGTACACTACCTTAGGTTATTTTAAAACTAATGTAAGTTACTTTAGGCATGTGCAGACTACTATAAACTAAGTTTGTAAACTAGTCTTAAGCCATCCCTAGGTTAATGTAAAGTACCCTACACTATGTTTATGATGCCATAAACTATTGTTAAACCCTAAACACAAAGGTTATTCTAAAATATTTCATTTTAGATTCTTTTAAGTTTTGTATGTTATTCCATGTTATGCAATTTTGAACTATTATATTGTAGGTTATTTAAGTTATTTTAAATTATTTCACCACAAGCTATTATACATTATTTTATTTTCAAATTCGACTGTTTTTTGTTATTGTAGATTATTCCACCTTATGTTATAATATGTTATTCTTAATTATTTTAAGTTATTCCATCCTAAGTTATTTCACCCTAGGTTATTTTTGGTTATTCTAAGTTCACTACTACAATTCATGATTTTTTCAACTAGGTTTTCTAGTCAAAAAATACCCAAAAGTGACGGGCATAAAAAAAACCACCTTATCAATTTAGACAAATCATTTTGGCCATGTCTTGTGCGACTAGGCAGTAAAATTGGACCCTATCATTTTGACTAGCAGAGTGATTAACAAAATGACTAACTATTCAACTCATAAATAGTGGACCATTTGACTAGGTCAATTTTATACCTAAATTAAAATCATTTTTTGGATTATTATTTTTTAAATTAATAGGTAAGTAGGTAGGTGATAAGTAGTTAGGTAGTAAATAGGTTTAAAAAAGGCACTTAAGTAGGTAGGTGTTAACCTAACTTAATTTAACCTAACCTAACCTAACTTAACTTAACTCAACCTCATTGAACTACCTTATTCTAACCTACTTACCCTAGCCTTCTAAACATGCACATAGGTTGTAAGTATAAGGAATTGAACCTCAAATTTTCACAATGATAAATTGAATGCTTAACAATGGATTACACCATCAAAAGTTTTCAATTTTTATCAAGTTTTTTTATTTCACATGTTTATTTCACATCATTAAACATAATGACTCAACTTAGGTGACAACTAGTGGCTAAATTTAATGATTTAAAATAATGGTGAAACCTAGTGGTTAAATTCAACGACTTAAACTAATGACTAAACTTAATGACTAAAACTAATGGCTAAACCCAACAATTTAAACTAATGGTTAAACCCAATGGTTAAATTCATCAACTTAAATTAATGGCTAAATTTAATGGTTAAATTCACCAACTTAAATTAATGGCTAAACATAGTGGTTAAACATAATGGGTAATTTTAATGGTTAAACATGTTGGATAAAATTATGCTATACCTATTGACAAAATTTAATGGTTAAATTTAGGTTAAACTTAGTGACAAATTTAATGGTTAAAAATAATGACTAAATTTGAAATAAACTTAATGGCTAAAATTTGGGTAAGTTTAATGGTTAAATCTAATAGTTAAACATGATGGTTAAACATAATGGTTACACTTAGTGGCTAAAATTAAATAGGTAAGTGGGTGAATAGGGAAATAAATAATATGTTGGTAGGTGGATAGGTAAGTAAGTAGGTTATATACGAAAATGAAAAATATAGGTAGATATGTAGGTGGGTGGGTGGGTGGGTGGGTGGGTAATAGGTAGGTAAGTAATTACTAAGTAAATAGTTGGATGAGTAGGTAATAGGTAGATTTATAGGGTTGTAGACCATGTCATATTTGATTAAAAATCATTGGCCATTTTGACTAAATGTTTAGTTTGATTAAAAAACATTGGTCATTTTTATTATAATTCATTGGCCATTTTGACTAAATGTTCAATTTGATTAAAAATCATAGGCCACTTTGATTAAAGTTGTACAATTTGACTATGTGTATATTGTCAAATGGACCATTATAGTCAAGTTGATCAATCAACAAATACATGTGTCATTCACCCCTTGGCCTTTAATCAAAATGTACATGCTCATTAGTCAAAATGACAAGTTAAACAATTTGAACCTTTTAAGAAACCAAGAATTGTAGTAATGGTTATTTCATCTTAGCCTATTAGTGATTATTCTATATAAACCCACCTTAGGCTATTTTAAGTTATTATTCCTTAAGTTATTTTAAGTTATTTTAAATTATTCAACCCTAAGGTATTCTAATTTCACTTTATGTTATTATAAGTTATTCCACCCTATGTTATTATTGGTTATTCTACCTTAGATTATTTTTGGATATTTTAGGTTATTATACTTTAAATTATTTTAAGTTAATCCACCTTGAGTTATTTTCAATTATTTTATGTTATTTTATCTTTTATTATAAATAAGTCCATCATAAACTATTTAAAATTATTCTAGATTATTACACTTTAGGTTATTATCTCGAGGGTGACACTTAATGTAAAATTTGGGATTTACGTGTGTCAAACAACCATTTTTAAAGGAAATATTAGATAATTGTCCAACTTATTTTTTATCACCCTATTATTATCTAATTTTTAAATATTTCCATATTAAATCCACCTTATATTAATTATAATCCATTATAAAATGTACCCTATTTTTGAATTAATTAAATTATAATTTTTACCCAACAATTAATGTATTGTATCTTATTTTTTATTCATGTATCTTTTCTTTTTTTTCACTAATGTTCCTCCCCATGGGGTTATTATTGGTTATTATAAACATTACTCTATCCTAGGTTATTTTAAACTATTATAAACAATTACACCTTAAGTTATTTTTGGTTGTTTTAAATCATTTTAAACTACCTTAGGTTATTCAAAGTTATACTACCTATGGTAGAATAGTTTAAAATATCTTTGTGTTAACCAAAAATAATTTAAGTTATTTTATTTTAAGTTATTTTACGTTATACCCTTCGTTATTATAATTTATATGATATGTTATTATAAGGTATTCTGCCCTAAGATTTTTTTAGTTATTTAAAATTATACTACTTTAGGTTATTCAAAGTTATTCAAGGTCATTATATTTTATATTATCCTTTTTTTTTTAAAAGTATAATTTCTTATAATAACATAAGGGCTAATAACTTTAAAAAAACCTAAAAAAAAATAAAAATAGACTATGGTAAAATAACCAAAAATAGTTTAAGATGGAATAAATTTTAAAATAAAAAATAACATAAGATAGAATAATTTATAATAGTTTAAAACATCTTAGAAGAGTTGAAAATAAAGTAGCATAAAATAACTTAATGTAAAATAAGTTAAAATAACTTAAAGTGTAAAATAATCAGAAGTGAAAATGCCTAAAATAATTTAAAATGTAAAATAATCCAAAATGGAATTGTTAAAAATACCCAAAAATAAGTTAAGGTTGAATAGTTGAGTTCAAATTCTTTAAGGTGTACCAAAATCTTGTCATAGTGTCACTTTTTTTTTTCTTTTTTACTTAGTCCTTTTTTACCATGTACAAACACATTTATGGATGATTATGATAAAATCTTTGAAATATAGTCCTTTTGAAAATTTTGTCAACTTTGATTCATTATTTTTTATGGGGATCAAAACATAAGGTGAAAAGGGATTGCAATAAGGATTAGGCCCTTTTCATCTTGTGTGGTACACCTTAAAAGATTTTCACCCAATTTAAAATAACTTAAGGTGTAATTGCTTAGCATAACATTTAAGGTAAAATATTTTCAAAAGCCTAAAGTGGAATAATTTATAATAGTAAAAAATAAACTATTGTAAAATAACATGGAATAATTTTAAATGGAATAGTTTAAAATAACCAAAAATAATTTAAGGTGGGGGTTGAAAGCATCCTTGGGTAGTACCATTAAGAATGTCACACCTTGATTTTCCTTGACCCATTGAACTTTGAAAAATCATAGGAAACATTTAAATAAATATTTTCATACATTTTTTTAAGTAATACATTTATTAAGTTCCATAGGTTTTGAATTTTCAATAATATCAAGAATAGTTTTTTGATGTTCCTAATCATTGCATTTAGAAAAAGTTTCAGGAATGTCACATTAATTCCTTTCCTTGAATTTTTTAGTTACAAAAACAAATTTCAAACATGATTTGAAAATTTTCTTGGGAAATATTTTCTTAAATTAATTTGGAAGTAGTTGTATTTTTAGGTTTTTATTAAGCAATTAATTGAATAAGTATAATTTAGTTATGAATTTCCAAAGTTAAAGCTATCAATTTTTAAAGGAACACTTTTGGTTAGGAATACAAATTTTTAACAATTTCTAAATTTTTAACTCCAAAATAAACTTCAAGATTTATTATTAGTAAACTATTAGTGCTTGCAATTGATAAACATGAGAAAAAAATTAATTTATAGTTGTGAAGACATTTAAAATAAAGGGCCCACGAAAATGATTTGGTTATTTTTGGTTTCTTAACCATTCCTTGAGGTGGTTTTTAATGGTACCACCCAAGGATGTTTCTGCCCAAATGTAGCCTAAAACAATATAAAGTATAGCCTATACAAATTTCAAATATAATTTATAATAACATAATGAATTTTTCAATTAGTAATGAATTATGTCAACTAATAGTGCAACATGATCATTACATAGTAACCCTATAATGAAATATCTTATTCAAGGTGAAATGATTAAAGTGAGGTGAACCCATTTCACTTTTAAAGTCTCGAGTTATTTAAATTAATGAATTACACCCCACTTTTGTACTAACGTCTCCAAATTATTGTTGCACTTTTAAAATTTTAATTTCAGAACTAATGAAATTTCATTGTTGAAAAATGCAAACAAGAACTAACATAAATAAGGTTTGTAACTAATATTTAATTTTTATTCAAATTATGGGTTCAATTATAATTCTACTTTTTGCAAAATACAAAACCTTTGGTGTGAAGAACTTGACACCAACCTAATACTTGTCCAAAACCTAGATTTGGTCAACATTAATATATGTAGTTTCATTTTTTGTTTTGAAAAAATCTTAAAGTCTTGCTTCTTGCTGAATTTTTTATTCCATGGAACTTCCAATATGGTTTTGAATAACAATTTTGAAAATTTTCAACTTTTTGTTTGTGTTTTTTCAAAACCATTTCAGATTTAGTTGAATTCCAAAATTAAACCTAGTTTCATTCACACTACACCAATATTAAAATAGAAGATTACACCATACCATAGTACATGGGTGACTTCAGCATAAATTAAATTATTTTTTATTTTTGTTGAAGTTTTTGAAAATCTTTAGCCCTATTGTCAAAAATTCAAACAATTTAAATTGTAGGTATTTAAACTTGAACCAAGCTTAATATAGATAAGCACATTAGTTGTGGACATGTCACCAAAAGAGAGGGACCCAGACAACAACTAGACCCCTCCACGCTCTACTGCATTCCTTGTGACTGGTCTAGCATCCCTCACACACACACCAACAGAACATTCACAACAACTTGCACGGACCCAGACTCCTCTGAGCCTCCTGCAGACACAATCCCTCCATAGGGCTTCCAAGATAGAATTTCACAATTTTGATTCGCACAAAAAGTCTCCGCCAACACAAGCGTCCAACCTCCTAGAACATCAAACAAAGGCCTGAGATCTATCTGTCCACTATCACACTCTCCTCCAAAAACAGACCACTCCAAACTGTTGATATCTTGCACTTCTCCAGAGACTACTCTATTCTACAACCTCATCCTTGCTGGATCCGATTCTTTCCAAACGCAGGAGCTAGCTTTCTCCTAGTTACTAACGTAGCGGAAGAAAATCAGTAAGACTAGCTACCAAGCTCCGAGCTCCTTTGCCAAAAATCCTTCCCCTTCTCTTCACAAAAACCTCCTCTCCGTTTTCCTCTCCTCCTGCCTTTCTCAAAAAGCCCCCCTTTCCTGTCCAACTCCCCAGGATCTACCTCAATTGCCACT
>Ga0116227_10008891_pt1 | contig 18592 bp, 7 predicted proteins | sample S1TSphgellanicum_FD_89693 | JGI IMG/M metagenome (GOLD analysis project Ga0116227, IMG submission 89693) | Host-associated microbial communities from peat moss isolated from Minnesota, USA - S1T2_Fb - Sphagnum magellanicum MG | ecosystem: Host-associated > Plants > Peat moss > Unclassified... | reverse complement strand
CACCCAAAAGGTCTTTTTTTATAAGGGGGTCTTTCTTTTAAATATCTTTTTAGGATTTTCCCCAAAAAAATAGGAACATCCCCCCCCCCCCTCCCCCTCCCCCACGCCCGATTTCTTTATCTTTTTTTGGCTTCTTTTAGGGTTACCACGTAACTTCGTACTTTTCTTTTAGTGCCCCGAGATTTATTTGTTTTCTGTTTCCGCCGGCGATGGTTGTTGCAAAGAAAAGAATAATTAAATAAAAGAAATGAAAATTCAGAAAGATAACATAAAATATTCCTGAATAATTAAAAAGATGCTTCATTTTCCTTCACAAAAAAATGTTTTTGGGAAAATTTCAACATTTTTTTTTATAAAATTCAAACGTGCTATTCAAATAGTGTGTAGCTTGTGACGTTGGCCCACATGTTAACACATTCTTTATTTTTCAGATTGTCAGAATTGAAAATTTCTAAATTCGACAATGTGAACAAATTGAGTGCTCAACTGATTTTTTTTCTTTCAAACCCAAGTATTGCAATTTGTTTGAATTTTCAGCAAATAAAATCCACTTTTAAATCAATATCTTCCCACACCTTAGCTCTGAAATTTGTGAAATAAACTCTATTAAATGTGACTTGCTGAGCGCTTTCCAGCAACACCAAAAATGCACTCAAATAATTCCAATACAGTTTGCAGTTTCGATTTTATTTAGTTTTCATTGGGAAAATGGTTCAATAACCAATAGCTTCCACATGGTAGCTCCAAACAGTCTCAAACCAAGTCAGTGCACCCCTACTCATTGAGAGCTTTTAGAAGATACCAAGAGCGCAACATGAAGCATTGTTGTTCGGGAGACCTCAGCATGACAAACAAAACAAATTACATTGCTTCACAGATAGAGTACTAGTGTGACCCATGCACTCGGCCCAAGTGTTATCACATTCTCAACTGATTTTTCCTTCCAAAACCTGGTTTTGTGGAATTTCTTTGAATTTTCAGCAGCAGAAATCACTTAAAGATCAATATCTCCCCACATTCTAAATCCAAATCTTACCAAGTAAATTCCATCAAATCCTGCTCATCAAGATCTTTCCAACAACACCAAAGGCACATTCCTCCAAAAAATTTCAGCTACAATTTTTTTTTTTTCAGTGAAAAAATCAATCAATATTCAAGAACTTTGCACCACAAGTCCAAACACCATGAAACCAAGCCCATGCACCCCTCCTCATCAAGAGCTTTCCAAAAAGACCAAAAACACAATCTGAAGCGTCCTGGTTCGGTGGATCTCATAAGTACAAAACAAAACAAACAAACTACCTTCCTTCATAGATAGATCTCTCTCTTTCCAAAAGATCAAAAGTCATGGGCTGGCCTCAAGTCTCAGAAGATGGGATACAATTCATTATGTTCGAAATAGGAGGGAGATTTTTGGGGTTATTGGGCCCCCTTTGAAGTCCCATCTCAGAGTAATTTCTTAATGTATTTGGAGGGCACTTTATATTCATGAATACTAGTGGAACCTTGTGTCATTGGTCCAAATGGGATCATCCCATTTGAAGGTACCAAATGTTAAGGTTTGGGTTGGGAAGGGGCAAATAGAATGGCTAATAATTCCAAGGACAATGTTTCATTGGAATTGGTTTATGTAGGATGGGCATTTTGGTGGTGGTCATTTTTTTGTTTATTTGTATCTTGTTGTAACTTATTTAACGAATTGAACTTTCATTGACATTTTGCCTACCAAACCAAGAATGAAAAAATATATTAATGGGACAAAATGACATATAGTGAAACTTTTAATTTTTAATTTTTAAAAAAAATTGATTACAACAAAATTATTGTGTTCACAAAAAATAATTTAATCATTGTCACCAGTAGTGCAAAGTAGTGTGGAGCCCAAATGAAAGGGTAGATAGGATGATCAATGGAAGATTTTTCAGACATTTTTTCATGAGATGAAAAGGCAAATGTTTCTTTTCATGTGATATGAAAAGGCATTGATTGCTTTAAATGGCTAAATGGGAGATTTTCAATGTATTTCCCCATGACATGAAGAAGCAAATGCATTTCCTCATGTCACATGAAGAGGCATTGATTGGTTGAGATGGCTAAATGGGAGGATGGCCAATATGATGGTCAATGGGAGAGTCCTCATGCATTTCTCCATGACTTGGAGGCAAATGCATTTCTTCATGTGACATGAAGATGCATTGATTGGTTGAGATGGTCAATGGGAGATTCTTCATGCATTTCGCCATGACATGAAAAGGATAATGCATTTCCTCATGTGATACAAAGAAACAAATGTGAATTCAAGTGACAATTTGATGAAGAAGCATTGATTTGTGGAAAATCAAATTTTAATTTTTGATTAATTTCCAATGATAAAAATCATTTTAAATTCAATAACTTTTTCTCCATTGGTTGAAAATTTATGAAATAGCCACTAAGCACATAAAACTCAATAGTTTTCTAATAATACTAAAAGCACGGCAAGAGGTCCCATGGTTCAAAATGGTTAAAGTGTGGTTACAAACAAAACAAAAAAAACATTTATTTTAATATATTGATGCTACAGCTGCCATCATAAGTTTACGGATATCCATAAACTAAATAAACTAAGCTAGTTTATGGATGCCACCCAAGCTTAGTTTATGACGCAAGGAATCAGTACTCCAGGCTCTGCAGGATGGGGCGCTGCTTGGTTTGGAAGATGCCTTCCAGCGACAAGTGCATCAGGCAGGTGTGGAACTCATCCATCTCCCACTTGAGAATGGAGCAGTCGAACTCGACAGCAATCATGTTGGCGAAGGCGATGGCCAATCCGCCGAGGAAGGCGCGCAGGCGCTCGACTCACACTTGTTGTGGCACCACATCCCAGGCATCGTTGAAAATCGTCTGCACGTCGTGCTTGTCCAGGGCGACGTGCAGCACCGCGTCCTCGTTGTTCATCTTGAATAGGTAGCGGTGACCTTCCTCGACTTGGTCGATGGACTCTTCGGACCAGAACTTCGAGAGATGGTCGCGGTACGGGTCGAGCACCTGCTCAATGAAGTCGCCGTGGCGCAGCTTGATGATTTGGTTAGGCATCACCGGCGGGGCATCTTGCTTGAGCAGTTCATTGTTTTCGTCACGTTCAGCACGGATGTTGCCCAGCCCAGTGACGATGAACATGGCATATTGGGCGAACTGGCTCATGACCTCCTTCTGGGCTGGCGCTTCCAGGTGTTCGTAGCACGACTTGGGGAACGAGCCTTGGTCCTTGACGTAGAGGACAAGCTCGGCCCGCTCGATGCGCCACTGCTCGAATGTCTCGAACTCGTTGCCGTCGTCGGCGGCATCGCCAGGGTGGACAATGCCAAACTTCGCGACCAAAGTGCCGATGAACGTTTAGATGAGCAATTATTGCTGTGCGATCAACAGCAAGCAGCTCTACGACATGACGAACGTCTTGTTGATCTCTTCAATGGCAGGTGCAATGGCGTAAGCGATGACCCACCATTGATCCGACGGCAGCTTGTCGCTGGCATTGGCCGTCATGTGCTGAACGATGGTGCGACAGTACTGCTTGAGGAAGTTGAGCAGCACGCCCAGACTGACCCAACGGTTGGTCTTCTTGGGGCACTTCACGTTCATGCGCATGATCAGGTTTGCTTGCGAACGTAAATAAACCGACAACGACCACGCCTGCTTGGACCACTCGCCGTCGTACAAAATCTCGGCGCCATCCTTGACGACGACGTCCATCTGGTGTGGCGGGCACCAGATGCGCAGGATGTGATGCTCTGCTTCGCGGGCCATGCGCGTCACCAGGCCGTTGAGTCGCCCAACCATGGTCGGCTCGCCGTCGTTACCCACGTTGATCAGCTTGCGGCGCCAAAGGCCATACAGCATGTCCAGGAACTTCACCAGCATGTTGAACATGTTGTGCGCGGTGTGGCGATCAAACTGGGGGATGGCAACGAGGTGAAGATTTAGCAAGACGCCGCGGTAGCACACGCGCACGCGCAAGTCAAAGAAGTGCTGGCCGCTGTGGGTACTACCATCGCCGACGAGTGACAGCGCCCAGATCGACTCGTCGACACACAGGTCAACGATGTGCTGAAAGGCAAACGCAACGCCAACGCGAACATACTGGCCGACAATGGTGTCATTGATGCCGCCTAGCTTGGACAAGCTGCAACACTCCTTGGTATGCTGCATCGCAGCTGCCACCTGGCGGAACGACATTCCCGTCGAGACATGGTCCATGGCCAACTCGTATCGCATCGTGCCCTTGATGGTGACAACATACTCGTCCTCATTAACGTTCGCGACGTCCTTAACGAACAGCTTCAACGCCAGAATCTTTTGTTTGGCCTTGGTAGCAACCTCCTTAGCGATCGCAACGGCCGCGTCGCCATCGTCAAAGTCAACGAACACCTCGTCAGGCCGAAAGAACAGGTCAACGATGATGACGTCGACGATGGGCGCTAACACATGGAACGTGAACAAGTCGGACTCCAAATCAACATACCGGTGCAGTGTGTTGGCGCGGTTCGCCTTGCCATCGAAGTGCGTGCGCTTCTCTTCATTGGACAGCGCGCTGTACTCAGCCCATAGATCGGCGTGTTGCGACTCGTGGTGACTACGGTAGTTCTGCGGTGCAAACGACGTCCAGTACTTGGTGTCGTTGCATGAACTGCGCTGGCGCTTTTCGCCAGCGTGCTCGTCACCAGCCTTGACCTTAGCGCGGCCGAAGAAGGCACAGAAGTTACAGCGCACCGACTTGACGCGCTTGTTGGCCTCCTCGACAATCTTTAGTCCGAATTGGAGGCAATGCGCCGGTTGAAATGGCGTGGCAGGCTTCTTCGACATTTCGAACCACTGACGATTGTGAAAGGCACCGATGCACAACTTGTGCTGCGTGAAACCGCGGGAAAACAGCCCTTCTTAGTTTATGGACGGCACCAGAGCTTAGTTTATGGATATCTGTAAGGGTTTTTGCCAAATCCGTAAACTTATGAGGCCAATGCTACAGCCTAAAAATGGGAAGAAAATTATTCTTACTTATACTTTGTAATATCCTTCCTACTCTTATGGAGCGTGTGTAAAAATGTTCCCTTCACTTTTACTTTTACAACTTGTGATCTACATTTGTTTAGGTTCATGGTAACATTCATGTCATGTTTTAAGATGGGGAAATCTTGTGAATGGAAAATATTTTCAAAATTCAAAATTGAATTCAACAATCACCTCATCCTTCACCCCTTGTTATGGGAATGCCCCCACTTTTGGGCTCTACCCTAACATTTAGATGGGAACATTTTTGTGCTCTTATTGAAACCATCTTTCAAATTTGATATGTAAAACAAAGTGAAACCAAATGATGAAACAAGGTAGCCACTATAATGAAGAGAAGGTCTCACAACTTTACATCTTGTTAAATCCATAAAATGCATTTCAAATCACAAACAAATGGCCTTTTGAAAAACACTTGTCCAAAAACCCAAAAACTTGATCTCCATAACAAGAAAATACTAAGCAAAAAAGCATATCACTTCATGTGCATGAAGCATAGATATGAAAATTAATCACTACTACAAATGTGAGGTTTAATTCAGCCACCCAATTCACTATAAGGCTTTAAAACTGAACTAAGTCATCATAAGTCATTGCTTCACTCGCCATTTTACTTAAAAATAAACTAAGCCACCATACCTTTTCACCATTTCACCTTGAATGAAATTTGAATGATTCATGTCCATGTTTAATAGAAGCAATTCACTCAAGTAAATAATTCTATAAGGTTGTGGAAGAGAGTTCATGAATAAGGACTAATTAAGGAATAGGTAAGGAGTTTGAAAAATATTGTCTTCTATCTAAAGGTATTTGACATGAAACCACACCTTACTATTTTCAACAAAATGAAATTGCAAAATGTGACAATTGCAAAATTAAGTAAAGTCTATGACAACATTAGTTTTTTTGGTTAATTGTGTTCCTTCACATGTTATCAACTACATAGAACACACCTCTAGAGTTGTGGAATGGAGAGGTCCATAATTGAGCATTGTTTTGTATACTTGGTTGTAGATTATTTATAGAGCTTATGTTCATGTGTTCAAAACCTAGTGGCATAGACTTGATTCCATGAGTGTTGTGTGCACTTTTAACAAATATTTTATTGAAACAAAGGCCTAAGCATTATACTATATAGATCATGAAATGATGATTTCAAAAAAACCATTATTAGTTGTGATGTTTTATTGGGTTCAAACATGGTTGAATTGTTAAAAGAAAAATGTCTCACAAAATATCTAATGCAACCCCTCAATTGGACATGTCCTTAAAACTTAATGACACATCCATATTGGAAGTTTTTTTTGCTTCATAAATACATATATCACTAAAGTGTTATTTTATACAAGACCATTTCTAATTTGAACAAGTTTAAGGATTCATGATAAATTATAGAAACAAATTAGGACTTTGTTCACCTTGGTGAAAAATGTTTCAAAGACTCATTTAAAGAATGTATAAATAGATTTTTTCCCTCAAATCTTATGGGTAAAAACGGGCTAATAAGAGGCAGTGGTAACCTCATGAGTCACTATGATTAATCCTAAAAATATGATGTGGCAGCACAAGATTGGATGAAAAGTTCCGAGGTAGTGTTAACAAACAATGCTTAAACAATGTTTTTACATTATTTCACTATGCTAAAAAACATTGGTTACGAGCTTTAAAATGTGTTGGAAGGTATTTTATATTTATTGGATTACTTTCAAACTTTATTAGATGTTAAATTAACATACTAGAAAAGGCTTCATATAAATACAACATATATTTTTAACATTAACTTAGTTATGAAACTTATGAACATCAAAACCAAGGACTAGTTACGCCAAAATTGGCTCCTATTAGCTTGGTTTTACCCTTATACCACAAATAAGTTAGGCATTAATACATGTGCATAAAATACTCAAATGTAAGAAGAACCAAGTGCCATATTGTAATGTTCAAGGTTCCAAAAATGAAAATTAAAAAAAGAAGAAGAAGGCCATTGATAAAACATTGCCCACATTGGATAAATTTTATTATTCTTAGTTTCATAAGTGAAAATGATAGATATTATAAATGCATGTATAATTAAAGTTAGAAGGAATTCATTTCATTTGGCATTAAAGGGAAGAGGGAAATATAGGACGTGTATTAAGTTTTGTGAAAGGAAAGGTAAACTTGGGAACTTTTAGGAGTCTTTTTTGTGTTTCAAATGGGTACCCCAATCATGCTTGGACCCTATTTGATAAGGAGGATTTACATTTATTTCATCAATTATTTCAATTTTTCAAGGCGAACATGGAATTTTTACTATTATTCAAGTGCCTAACAAACATTAAATTATCAATGGTACTTTGCATGTTGTACTTACTAATCTTGTTCCATCCATTTGTGATGTTTTCAACATTCCAACAAGGGATTTATTTTTTTTCTAACTTGAAAAAACTTCAACACCCTTAAATTAATGGGAAATAATCTTGTTTTAATGATTTTGGATGATTTGCATGAAGCTGCAATGGTGAAAAACATGATGGATTTTGTGCACATTCTTGTTCCAACAACTTATGTTCTTCATTTATGAAAATAATGCACATTGAACAACAATCTAGAGATTGGGTTCAATTCAAAGGTACCCATCCCTCATTCATTGGTTCAGGAAAATAAAATTTCCTATCCATGGATGTGATGGCTATCATTAACTTTTGAAATTTGAAGAATAACAAAATTGACATCAAGCCATGACACCAAACTATGACACCCATATTGAGAACAAGACAAGGATTTTTATTCATTTGCCCGCAAAACTTCATTCAATCCAATGCAAATGGATTTACCATTAAAATATAATATTAATGGGAGCATTGATTACTTCAAAACACATTTAGCACAACATAAGGATTTTATCAAACTCTGAGTGTTGATTTTGTCCAAACTTTTTTCATGTTGTCAAACATGAATCTACATAAACATTTCTTGCTATTTATGCCTTAATTTGACACTAAATTTATTTTCTATATGGGGACCTAGGCAAAGAGATTGACATGGTTAAATATCTAGGCTTTGAAAAGGCCAATTTTGAGCATAAAGTTTGTGGCCTTTTGAAGTCCTTGTATGGACTTTGTCAAGCATCATGATAGTGGAACATGAAGTTGAATGTGTTTCTTGTGGAAGTATAATCTTCATGTTAGCATTGTTGACCCCTAAATATATTAGATTATATTGTTTTTACTAAGCTTTGCATATCAATTTCATCAACAATGGCATGGCATACGTAAACATCATCCAAACTTGCTTGAAATGCCTAATTACTTCAATCCAAAGTTTGACATTACTACTAGTTCACTAAATTAATACAAAGGCCTTCACATACAACATAATTATGAGTTCAATTTACATTGATTATAATCTACAACAATAATTATGATTTGATCCATTACATCTTAAATGTTTTTCACAAGTTTGGTTATGATCAATCTAAACCATTGTTTACACTAGTTGATTCAAATGTCTAATTTCACAATCAATGTGATTATGAATATGTTGACTGTGATGTAGAATTTCCATCTAAACACATTATTATTAACATCACATATGTTACCTTGGGTATGTGCCCTAATTTGTCACATGTAATATGCACAATATGAAATTTTGTCGATGACCTTGACATATTCATATTACTATAATTAAATGCATTGAATTGTGTTATCTACATGATACTTATATTCATTTTGTTATAGTAGTGAACACAACATCAACACATTTATCACCTATTAAATGATGTAAATTGGGATTGGGTTTGTGATCTAGATGATTGAAAGTCTAAAATTGGTTGTATAAATTTTCTCAATCAAGTTCATATTTGTTGAATTACATGAAAATGTTCATGCATAATTGCTTCAATTATAAAGAGTGAATATATTGTAACTTGCCTTTACATGAAATAAGTTGTTTGGTTTTGGATACTTCTTTCTTACTACCCTTAAAAGGAGCCCAATTACTTGTATTGTGAAAATTAATATATTATGCATATGGTGGTAAATCATGAATTTTATCAATGCACAAAGCACATTGATCTTTAAATCCACATTCTTTGAAAATTCTCTCAAAGGAAGGAAGTTAACATGACTTATCTTTATACTCAAAATCAAATGTCAAATGTATTCACCAAAGCCCTTCCAATTAATAAATTTTGATTTTTGTTCATTTTTTAGTTTTTAAAATGTCATTGAGGTGGGAGAGTTTTGTAATGAACAATGATTCTCATACTTTCCACAATGAATGGGAGTTTTGAACATGAGCTTTCAATTTTATTGAATAAAGGATTGTTAAAGCAACTAGGTTTACATTATGTGCCTTGTCATACTATTCACATGCCACATCATCTTTCTACTAGGTTTTTAATTTGATACTCCCTTTTAGTATTTTGCATGTTCAAAGTGTGTTTCCAATAGCTTATTGCCTTTATAAGGAATTCAAAATTGGAAACATGTGAAGGCGTTTCTTCAAGTAACAAAATCAATACATAATGAACAACCATCAATAATAGCCCACAATCAATAAAATTAACATAACTTAAAATAACATAACCTAACATAACTTGTTCACGTACATTTTTTCCAAAAACATGATTGAAAGAAAATCCTTAACATGTTTAATTCTTTGGCCAACATGTACCTATTGATATAAAAAGACATATAAGGTCAATCAAAATGTTCCTTTACCTCTCAAAAAAATTCTCAACCTTAAAATGCCTACCAAGCATATTCAATACCCATCATAGTTCAACAAAAGCTACAATCACACATTTTTAATATCCAAAATGACATTGTTGTGTATTGGTTTTCAATGACCAAATATGCAAGTGATTTAAAATTGTTTGTGACTTTTACAATCTTCCAACTATAGCATCAAAGGTAATTTATCTATGAAGGAAGGTAGTTTGTTTTGTTTTGTAATTATGACATCCATCAAACTAGGATGCTTTAGATTGTGTTCTTGGTTTTTTTGGAAAGCTCTCAACAAGGAGGGGTGCATGGGCTTGGTTCCATGATGTTTGGACTTGCAATGCAAAAAATTTCTTGAATATTGAATGATTTTTCAGTAAAAATTAAATTAAATTGTAGCTAAACAATTTGGATGAATTGGAATGTGCCTTTGGTGTTGTTGGAAAAATCTTGATGGGTAGGATTTAATGGAATTTTCTTGGTAAGATTTGGATTCAAAATGTGGGAGATGGTGATTTTTAAACAATTTATGCCATTGAAAATTCAAAGAAATTCCAAAAAACCAAGTTTTGGAAGGAAAAATCAGTCGAGGACGTGGTAACATTTGGGCCAATAGCACAAGCCACACTAGTAAATATTATATCAATGGTCAAACTTGACCCAAGTACATTTGACAAGTCATAAACAACCAAACATATGACAAAATAAAAAATTGTTTATGATAACTATTATAATTATAACATGTTGTAATAGGATGTAAACACAAAAATATGACCCACATGAGGTCTAACTAATGTTTATAAGTATCAATTTAGTTTAATATTGAAAATGTTTGGTGTATTTCAAGTACATTATCATTTTAAATATATTATGGAAACATTTGATTAAATTTGAAATGAATATAATGAATATAAAGTGCTTAAAAACATTTTTCAACATTGTATTTAGTCCTCTTATTGCTTAATCCCATGTTTTCAAATGGTTGGAAATGTCTTGAAAATAACATAATTATGAACATTAATAATTTACACAAATTTATAATAATTTATTATGAATTATTTGAAGTCATAAGAATCAAAATAATTTTCATGTAGGATTTTAAATCAAAAAATTGAAACTATTTTCTTTGGATAACTAATTGACACGCCCCTAAACTACTTAAGAGACCCAAAAATGGGTTCCATAGTGAAACAACAATAAATAAATAAAAATCGAGGCACACCTCTAATTTGCAACACTTTTGGGGTAAAGGGGGGCGTGTTCGAGCTCTGAGATGGGACTAGGACAAATTTACAAGCAAAAGTTCAAGATGAAATCAACTTGCACAACTAAGAAAGAAGGGCAGTTAATGCAAATCAAACACAAATGGTGCGGCAAACTTAGTAAGGACAATCTCAAGCACAAGTTTTACACGACCCACAACTTTTGGGAGGAAGCACCATTCCCCTCCCTATAGTATACTCTATGATTATCTATGCCTAGCCAAAAGAAAGGCCCTCAATGAGGATAATGGGTGGCTATTCACAACAAAATAATTTTTAAAAAACCAACTCGACCCTTTGTATTTGCATCCTCATAACCTGGAATAAGATCAAGGGAAACATGATAAAAGTTTTCCCTCAAGATCTTGAAGAAGTCTTCATGCAACCTTTATTTTGCAACATTTTTCTTACACCTAATGGGTCCCTCATTGGGGACAACTTTGATGACTTATGTGTACTTGCTAAAACCGGATACTCCCAAGTTAAGGACCTCTAGAATTCGACTATCAAAGCATGGGAAGCCTTGGAAAACACACGTATTCCAAAAACTAACCAAGGACGTTTGGTGTTAAAAAGAGAATCCTAAACAACATTCCATGGGACCTTAAAACCTTTGAATCGTGTATAAACCAATGGAGTTGGGTGAACACGTGCCACAATATAGATTTCATCAAATGGGTCTACTTGGTCATTCAAATAGTTGGCACATTCATTGTAATACATGAATGCTCATGCACAAACCCTAGCAATCAACTATTTCACATTAACCCAAGCATCGTTTAGGTGCCCTTCCTTAAGGTCAAACTTGTGCATGTTTCTATGCAGCTCAAGAAATCACACACACTCATTTCCCTTGGTATGGAGGACCCCTCTGGTAAGGAAGGCACATTTTTACTTTTTGAATCTAAGTTTGTTACTGATCTTAAATGGGACCTCGGTCAATTGTTTTGGGGAGGTCAAGAACCAAAATTTCGGTCCCCTTCTACCACTATACTTATCATATCGAATATTGGTCTATCATAAGGCATGAAAGGATGGAATCGATCATCACCACTCTCCTCAACAAGGAAGGATTGAAAATGAAACACATTATTAAAATTCTTAATTGACTTTGGCACAATTTGAAACCAACGAAGGTAGCCATGTTAGTTTGGCTCACCCTTTCATGTGGAATACATGTCGGGGCTTGGCTAACACAAATGGGGGCAGATGGAAATTGCACCATCTATCATGAAAAAACGTTTGAAACTACTCAACATAGGTTCATTAGATGCCTTTGTGTCCTCCCATTCTAGGGGGCCTTCAGATAGTTACTAAACCATTAAAGCTCCACCGACTTTGCTTCTTAAACTCATATTCTTTTTGGAGACATTTTCTTCAACTTTAACAACATAAATTTTCATTGTTTCCAAGACCACATAATGGCTTTACCTACACGAATCAGCCAATTGACATTGTTAGAACCTCTTTCATATTTTATTTATGGAGTGATAGATGTGTTTTTTTTTAAAGATAAGTTTTTTGCATTCGGTCCATCCACCACCATATTTGGACCTCCACTATTGAAGTTGGCATTGCAACCTAGGACACAATTCAACTTCAAGCTGGTTTTAGGGATCCCCTTAAGTAAGTAATCTTCAATTTATTTTATGAGACTTGGTGCCCTCATGGCATGTTTGTGGATTAGAATGGTCACTTCCACTAGAAGCACCTCTTGATGTTGTATTTTTCTAATGTTGATATGTGATGCAATTGTCCCCACTTTCACCGTCTTATGGGGTTTCACCTCTAACTCTCCGCAAGAACTATATCCAAATGGCATTTTGTCCCAAGATTCCGAAGTGGGAGTCCCAAAATTGGGACTCTTATTCTCCTGAAAGTTTGGATGCTCATATCTTCCTCAAATCAAACATGTTTGGAGCATGTGAAACTAATATCTTATAACCCTCAAAAAGATCTTTGCAATGGTGTATTGCATACCTCAATCAATGATCATTTGACCCTTGTTGCAAGGGGATTTATGGTCGTGAGGTAAATTTTTGGCTTTTCTTTTGATCATAACTTGTGCATATTAGGTTTAAATGAAGGATACAAGGGCACTTTAGGCATTCACATTTCAAGACCTTTCCAACGGTATCCTAAGGGCTTAATTTAGTGTTTGTTTGCCTTTTCAACCAAGGATCTAAACATTTGGGACTCCCACACAAGTGTAATTCCCAAAGTGGAAGTGCATTTAGAAGTCATTGGGCTCCATCTCTTGCACTCTCCCACATTTGGGAAAGTGTGTTTCACACCCAAACACATTCTCTTGGCCTTATGGGCCCTTGCACTCCACACTTAGTCGTGAACTCAATGTTAGGGTTACAACACCAATCTTGTTCTATCACATGAACTTGATTGGTAAATTCATTATTTTCTAACCAAACCATAAAGGAGGTGGGTGTGGGTCATGATTCTATATTTGCACCCAATGTCTATTGACATGCATTTAATGTCATTCCATAACAAATACATTTTTTATTAGTTCTGCCCATAAATAAAAGATTGTGCATCTATGTAGGATTTGGGGTTAAAATTAACCAATGTGAAGATGACAATTGTCATGTATTTAAAATGATATTTTTAAATATATATGATTTTTTCTGTTTGATTGGCCATCCAATTTGAAGGTTGACAATTTTTCATTATTGTTAAGGAGAATAAGAAGCATTCTTTCTGTTGATCAAAATTCATTAAACTAGACTTGTTCGTGGAATTCAATGCATCTACTAAATTGTCATTGCAACACTTGAAACCCAACCGTAGGTAAGGAATTTTTTACTTAAATGTCCATGATTAAAATGTGTGAAGATTACAAACTTAATTTAGGATGTGTTGGTTTTGTTGTTTATGTGATGTAAATGGATTAGGAAATCCATCCACAATTAGGTTTTTGTTTGCAAATTCGTAATTTGTAAAATCATGCAAAGCAAAATGACACAATTTTCATGGGGCCACCTTTAAGTGCCGTGGGTGACAAAAGGTACCCTCACAAATGCCACCTAAGAAACAACATGTGAAAAGCAGTTGAACATAAAGACCACAAGGTTATGTCAAAAATAATCTCATAATGTATTTCAATGTATCAAGGCAACACCATTTATTATGAAGATTAGGTTTACGAACTTTTCATGTGACATGGGTCTTTTGGTTGATGATGGTTATGTAATGTGGCAAAGACAATGATGAATGCGATATGGGTGCTAGTGGTGCCAAACTATCATGGAGAATATCATGGCATGAAAACCACATCTCTTCTTCTTCCTTTCTTCAGATGTTTGTTTCCTTTCATTCCGTTTGTATTTGTGTGGGAATGTAATGTTTTTGGATTAGATAACTAGTGTTTGTTTTCTTGCTTGTTGAATGTAGGTTTCAACCTAGAATTGGATTCCATGTGGTGGCAACTCATATAGATAGTCCATGTCCCTATTTCTCACTCATCAAAGGGAAGTTTCTTGCACATTCAAGTGCAAACTTATGGACTAAGCCCATGAAATACATAGTTTGACATAAACCTTAATGGAATGGGTTGAATTTTTCTTTGGAGGAAAAATGGCAAGCTTGTGTACATGATGAGTTCATCAAAGGTAGACAACTTATGTTGCACATTCCCTAGAGCTATTAAAAGTTCCTAAGAGGCTTTGGATATGCCAAAACATGCATCCTTGTAAATGAATTGCCAAAGCTAGAACTTTTAATTTATTTTGAATTTGACGTCTTATTTTGCAAGAGGTTTATTTATTTGATATCATCTTTTGAAAATGGTTTGGTCTTGGGTTGGTATTAATTGGTAATTGTCTATGTGTTTCCAATGGGATACCTTCATTAATTTATTTTTCAATGGTCATATGATTTTATTAAAAAGATACACAATGAAGAAGCTATATTGGTCATGGAGTTGACAAATAATTTCAAACATTGAGTTTTCATAATTTTAATACATTTCAATTTAAGGCTCATTCAACTTGGTTTTAAAATTGAGGTTCTCAATTTGGTATTTTTTATCTTTCTAATTCAATAAACAAAGTACAACAATATATGGTTCACAACTTGTCATATTTTATCAAACACTCTACTTGAACAATGCATATGGAGAACAAATAAGGCCTTTTGGCCATATCATAAACTTATTCATTTTGCATTCAAATTACTTAACAATGTCATTGTTCACAATGATTTTGTTTGAACATGTAACAAAGGGCTTGGAGCCATTACACAACGAACTACTTGTTATTTTAGCAAATCGATGTTTAACTAATCCATGTGGTTAAGAATATTTCACAAATATTATGAAAATGTTTATGATATATTCTTAAATTCTTATGTATACATAAACATTGGTTACTATTGGATGGCGCATGTTAGTTTGCTTGATTACTTCAACATTCCAACCTTCCTCAATCCCCTTAGACCTATCCATACACACATTTTTTCCACAACAAATAGGTACTAAACTTCAATTTTTTTCACATGCATGCATATGGTCCAAAGTTTAAGGTTAATATATTTTATGAAATATTGTACATATTTGCATTTTTTCAATAGATGTATTTTGTACCCATCCTTCCTATCAATGCATCCTTTCTATTTTTTATTCATGCACATATGAAGTTTTATATTATAGGGGTGAGCACATCTTCACCTCTTAAGATCTCTCTGGGGTTTTTTATATCAAAAAATTGGCAAATCTTTCCCCACAAAAAGTCAAATTTACATTTTAAAACACGATTTTTCAAAAAATAATTCCCAATTTACATATATATATATATATAAGGCAAAAAATTTCCCCCAAAAAATCATTGATTAATAGGAAAGGTGATTGCATTTTAGACCTATATTTTTAAAAATGTATAACTAGTTGCCCCTTGAAACAATGCTTTTACCAATGTTGGGTAAGAAAATTATGTATCTATATAACTACTTGAATTAACACATTTAAATCCATTTAAATACATTTTTTGGTCAATGAACATTCAAAATTCACCTTTTTACCCTATACAATTTGCCCTTATTTGGTGATAAGTGAATTTGTTTGAAACAAATTAAAAGTATGTGTGAAAAGGAAGCTTTTAATGATGGCTCATGTAACTAGTTCACCATTGGTTGCATACGCATTCTACTTGTTGTACAAATATTTTGTTCATGGATCAATCATTTCAAATATTGACCTCTTTTATTAGGACTAATGATAGTAGATCCAAAGTAGTTTTTTTCTCCTAGAATTGAAGAAACAAAAAAGAAAAACATTTTATTTTGGGTATTTTAAAAAAATTGTGTAGCTGGTAATCCTTTTAAAAAAAAGGCAATGGGAAGATGCTTTGAACATAAATTTCATATATGACCACCCATGATGAAATAATATTCTTGGGTTCATTTTATTTTGAAAAGTTTGTGCCTTTGTAATGTCCTAGATTGTGACTAAGTGAGAATGGTGCAAACTACATTGGAGGTACAATTGCATAGAATATGCTAATCTTGCCCATGGTAGTGTGTTGATCATGCTTATCACCATTATAAATCTTCTCGTTGATGTTTTAAACATGATTTATCAATGACCATCATTATTATTCTTTGCATCTTGTGTGACTCAAGATTCAAAGTTGTCAAAGACAAAGTTGAAAACAAGTCTACACCACAATTTTATTATGTGACACATGTCATATTGGAAATGTACATGTGATCAAATGAAATAAAAATTAATGTCAATAGTGCACATTTTAGGAGTTCTATGTGTTTATCATGTACTATGGAATGGGCTCAGTAAAAGCTTGTTCTACACAGGAATGCATTGTGCCCGGTAGGGCAAGATGCCATTCTGTGGTAACAGGTTCTACCAGGGATGTTCCAGACTGTAACTGGTGCTCCCCCACCATTGGTTCACATCACTATATATCATTCCCCACCATCTATCTATCTATCTATGAAGGAAAAGGTTTGTTTGTTTTGTTTGTACTTATGAGATCCACCGAACTGGGATGCTTCAGATCTTGTTCTTGGTCTCTTTGGAAAGCTCTCTACGAGGAGGGTGCATCCACTTGATTTCATGGCATTTGGACTTGCGGTGTAGAAGTTCTTCAATATTGAATGATTTCTTCACTGAAAATTAAAATGGAATTAAATTAAATCGTAGCTCAAATTTTTGGAGGAATTGGAATGTGCCTTTGGTGTTGTTTGAAAGATCTTGATGAGCAAAGATTTAATGGAATTTATTTGGTAAGATTTGGATTCAGAATGTGGAAGATATTGATTTTTAAGTGATTTCTGCTGCTGAAAATTCAAATAAATTCCCAAAAAACCAGGTTTTGGAAGGAAAAATCAGTTGAAAACGTGGTAACACTTGGGCCCAACAGCACAGGCCACACTAGTACTCAATGAACCAGTAGTTTTCACCAAAGGATTGGTTTGGTACCGGCGGTTCTAAAGGCAGTTAGTATTCATATTTGTTGCAATGTATTGTCATGCTTCCCAACAACAAATACGTAACTATAAGCTTCTTCCTAAACTACAAGGCTCAGTTGCCCTTTTTGCACTATTATGTATTATGGTACTTTTGCAAATGGATGTCAAGTAAGCTGCCCTTTGGCAAGCTTTTAGTCGGGCAAGACAGGTGGGATGGCTAGCATAATGGGCAATAGTGAGAGCCGGTTTCATTCCATTAGCATCTTTGCCGAACAATTATGATGCGCCTTGAAATGACTATGGGAACAACATCAAAATGTGATGTGAACATCATGTGAACCAATGGGCACAACATCAAAACATCATGAGATCATCATGTGAATCAATGGGAACATCATGGTGATGATGATGGAAACAGGGAGAATAGATATCAAAATACAATCTTCTTGTCTGGAAGATTATGAATTATCATCCAATTGGCATGTGACATCAATGTACCCAGTGTACTATAGTTTTTTTTAACATGAACATAAATTTTTTGCATATCGAAGTACCTTTACCATTTTAGCAATAGACTGCCGAATAATTAATTAAATCTTAAATCTTAACTTCCACACTTGGTTTTTTGATTTTGAAATTTGCAGTAGGTAACGGTTATATAAAATAATAAACATGAACATTTCAGCATTATGGAACAGCCTTGTGTGTCTAGACCAACGTTGGGCGGTTCTCAAATGCTGACCTGACTCTCGACCCGGTTCTCACAATGAGGACCGATTGACACTCTTAAATGTGAGACCCCAACTGGAAACTGACCTTAGGTTTTCACATGATCGAGAACCGGTTATGAGAACCGGTTCAAATGTATACACATGTATATATTGGAGAACTGGACAGGTTCTCTCATAGAACAGAAATCCGGTTCTCAGAGTTCTGTGTATCATTTACTGGCTCCTCCTCTTGTTCTTCTTCTCACTTGGGACCTCCTCTTGTTCTTCTTCTCACTTGGGATTGGTACTCTTCTTTTTATTGCTATTATTGTTTTCCCATTATTACTGTTTTCTCTTTATTGGTACTAGTGTGAACCTGGTGCATAATGCACCCGTTGAGTAATAACTGTCACAGAAAACAAAACCCATT
>Ga0116227_10008890_pt1 | contig 18594 bp, 8 predicted proteins | sample S1TSphgellanicum_FD_89693 | JGI IMG/M metagenome (GOLD analysis project Ga0116227, IMG submission 89693) | Host-associated microbial communities from peat moss isolated from Minnesota, USA - S1T2_Fb - Sphagnum magellanicum MG | ecosystem: Host-associated > Plants > Peat moss > Unclassified... | reverse complement strand
GGTAGCTATTTGTAACTGGGGACTGTTTAATGGCACTGGCCATCATCAGTTCATAACATTAAGTGGGATATTTAGGGTTTATTATTTTGACAAGACTTGATTGATGAAGAATATGGATAGAGTGAAGGTTCAAGGTAAATCCAGAACAAGGGGTGAAACTCTTGTGAGGACCAATTTAGGTGGGAAAACTAGTTTGGTCCCCTGTTTTGTTCTTGTGGGCTAGTTTTCTTAAACCTGGTTTTTTATCTTGTTCCCGGTTAGGGCAAAACTAAGGACCAGAACCCCCCAGTTTGGGGTATTTTATGGATACCTTCAATATATTGATAACTTCTCCATGTTTTGATCAAAGTGGAGGAATCTTTCTTTCATCATATTTTTCTGGACATCAGTCCAACAGTTAGTGAAATAGAACAAGTTTGAGAATTACTATGTATATATCCCAAACCAGAGGTTCAATTTTTTCCTAGAACTGCGCGTCTTTGCTTCGCACTATTTAATGAAATAATCAATATGGTCCATGGGCATGCAAATTTGGATGTCTTGGACAATTGTAATTTACATCCTGTTCAGTGTTTGGGTTTCTTGTTTGGACAAAAAGAAGGGAATTCTTTGGGGAAAAAAAATGTGTTTTTCAGTTGAAATTTTGCTTTTTTTTTGTTTTTCAGAAAATTTGCCAAATTTTCAATGCCAAAACATGGAAAAAGAAACCATGATCTTGATGTTGAATGTAAGTCACAAGGTGTATTTCTGCAATTTTTGATATCTACTTTTCTTTCATTTCAATAAAGTTTGGTAAAAAAACCTTTTTTCCTACTTCAATTTTTAGTTTTTAAATTTTTAGTGTCATGGTCAATCAATCAAGTACTATAGCCACACTTGGAAGGAAGGATGGACAAGCTTGGTTTTAAGTCACATAGGCTACCTTATTGACAACAATGCTTCAAAACATATTCAAAATAGAATGTTGATTCAAATTTATAGTGGACATAATCATCCAGAGTTGTGGGATCAATTGAGGAAACAACAAACTCAAAACAAATTACAAAATTCAAAGCAAATTAAAGAAAATAGACTAAGATTTTCAAAACATATTCAAAACAGCCTTTTACATGGGACATCATCATCCAAAGTTGTGGGATTAATTAAGGGAAACAACATACTCCCAACCAATTACACAATTCAAACAAAATACAGAAAATAACATAAGGTTTGCCAATTGAGCATGATCAAGAGGCCCTGAGTTCACCCTTTCTAAGGCTAATGCCACCTCCAATAAGGTGGGCTTTCCCTCCAACCAATATTGGCCACACAACATTATTCCCCAATTCTTTCCCCTTGAACACTAAGAAGCCCCCTTACATTCCCAACACTTTGAACAACCTATTCACAAAAAGAACCTAGTACGCTAAGAGTTCACTTTTATATATCATGCATCTAGCACAACCTATATATGAATTGGACACACCACAACTTGCAAGGTAGTTGTAACATATAGCCATTGGGGTACTGGCTATATGTTTTCCAAACACACATATTTTTGTGACAAGTACAGAGCTCTTGCTGAGGTCAGGCGGGAAGTGCAAGAGAAGGCATCTCAATCACCACCATGTTAGTAGAGTCCGGGACCACAGTATCATTATCTGAGCTGACAACACTCATTGGGACATTTTCCAGTGACCCTTCAATGGAGTTCAGAATTTCCATTGCTCCTGGATTGCCTGCAAGGATAACCCAAACCCTAATATATGTGAGCAACATGTTGTTCCCTCTATTTTCCTTGTACAAATTGTGGGGGCATACTGATTGAGTACCTTCCCAATAGCCCTGATCTTCATCCTGTTTCAACCAGCAGAAAAGAGTTATTTGGCCTCCATGACATGGTTACTGAAAGAGGCCCAATTAAGGCAAGGCCAAAATAGTCCTATTGACGCTTTAAAGCATTCGTGTTCATTAACAGCCATTTGCAAAATTCTCCTCTCAGTGGACCCCTCATTCCAGGTTTTTATAAAAAAAAAAATTTTAAATTATTTAAATTTTTGAAAATTAATTTTGATATCGAAAACTTGGTGAATTTCCCCAACAATTTTAGCAAATTTAGTTGAACTTACACTAGAAAAACAGAAATTACCAAAAAAATACCAATTTATTGGTTATTAAAAGAAAAAATCTGTCAAATCAAAGCACTGCCTCCTTTTAAGTGAAAACCCATTGACTTTTGGTTAGCCTATATTGGGGATAATTATATCATTAAGATTGGATAATACACACTGTGAATTTTCTAAAGTCACCACTAGGCTATACCTCAGCTTACACGGTTTTGTAAAGGTCTTGAACATGTTACAATAGGAAATCTGAAGGGCGTTTTATACAGGATAAGGGATCATTTTGCAGCCATTGATCTCAGTAGAGGCCGGCAGTCAAAAGTTCCAATATATTAGTGAGACAGCCCCTTCTCCTATTCTGAGCATTTCAGACTATTGTTTTTCTCTTTTGTGGTGATCCATCCCTAAAGCGATTTAGCCAAATTTGGCTATAAACTAGATATGAAAGTCAATAGATTTAAGCATCATTCTATATCTTTTGTGACCTGCTGGAACCTGTTATAGAAATCTGGAAATTTTCAAATAATTATATTCTGGCGAATTTAGCCATTTCAACATATATACATAAAATCATTTGCATATGTCAAAATCAGATTTTTCAGGTTAAAAATTGCAAAAAATTCCAGAAAAAATTCACTGATCTCATGTAAAATATTTCTTCAAGAACAACAAGCACATTTTTAATGACATAATATACTTTTTTTCCCTTTCTTTTACTTCTTTCAATTTTCTGATTTCATAAAAGAGGTAAAATTATGCTGGAAAACAAGTTCTCCTAAGTCTCCCTCAAAAGTATTGCAAAATAGCAAATGTCCCCTCCCCCACCACCCCCCAAAAAAAAAACTGATCAAGAAGGTTGCTTCAATTTTCCACCACAAACTTTTTGGAATGCATTTTCCACTCTGCAGTAAGATTTTCTTATTTTCCCCAGAGAAAAGAAAAAAAAATTGAAATGAACATAGAGAAAATCAACTAAAGACGTGTACTAAATGATAGGGGAGTGGGAAGGAGGTGGGGCTAAGTAACCCATGGCCTCAGTTGGTGGTGGTGTTGAAGTGTTAGGAGAAGAAGCAGCCTGGGTCTGATGTGGCCTACGTCTGATTCGGTAAAGGCCACAGGCAGTCAGGGTGAGCATAATCAATAAAACCATGAGTTTTGCTATCTCCATTACATCACCAGACACCACCGATGCTGCCGACCATTGCACTGATGGTGGCTCGGCATCTGAACCTATCATGCTTCGCAATGTTGACATCATGTCACCTCTTCTCAGTTCGACCTGAAATCAGTCCTTGAACTGCTCTTGAGAGCTAAGTCCTTCAAAGTATGTCCTGCACACAGAAAATGAAAAGAACAGAACATCAACAATTGGATTTTCAAAAACAAAGGGTATCGAAAGCCAACCCAACAACCAAATTCTTTTTTTAAAAAGCTGTGGAAAACAACCCAATTGATCAAAATTTGCACCACTTTGAGGTGACAATCAAGTATTCAAGAGAAGGTGCTGTGCAGGAAATTAGCAACAAAGAGAGTTGAGGACGATGGGGACAAACAGAGCTCGTGCAGTGAGGTCCTTGTGAGACAAATCTCCCAGCTTGCTAATGCAACATCAGGTGTTGCCAGTGGACTGGAGTCTTATTTATATTGCTGAAAGCGGTCCTAAAGCGCGTTTACTGTTTAAACGCGCTTTTTTTCCATTGGAGGTTTAAAAACGCAATTCCTCAGCAATTGCGTTAAAAAGGACCGCTTTCAGCAATATAAATAAGACTCCAGTCCCGCTCTGTCTTCACCTCGCATTTGTGTTTGAGGATTCTCCGGGAACTGTACAAAATGCTGTTCACAAGTGGGGCCCAGCCCAGCTTTCATTGGTTTAAGAAAGAAGCTCCAAATGTTGGAGATGACAGAGGCTTCTTGCAACCCTGCAATCCTATGGATTGGAATGTTGCCCACATTAGGATTTGTTTAGTGAAGAATCTGCACATCTTGGGAGGTGACAAAAATGGTTCGCATCACATTTGCCTAGGATGGAACTTGCAAAACCTTGGAGTTGGGCCAAACTTTTAGCATTCCAAGTATTAAAGAGTTAAACTTTTCCTAATTGTAATTTTCATGGTTTTGAGTGCAGTCGTATATGGTGCACTATACCTATCTGGTTTATTCTTTTAATTGTTAAGTAATATTTTGTTTGATACTTAATCTTCTATTTTGGGAAGTGCCCCATGTTCCAAAAATATTGGTGATAGGTCAATCAAATGTCTCCTTTTGAGAGAGGAAAAAAAAAACTGTGAGTGTGCCTTCTCACTAATTAATACAAGCATGAAATAATAATTGATGGAGACTTTTTTTTTTCCTTTTGGTGATGTAGCTCTTTGATTGGTCCACCAAAAAAACTCACGTAAGGGAGACTACTAAAATTGAACCTGCCACATGACCTAGTGATCTAAATTTTCCCACTCCCACAATACACCCAATGTAATCTTCTCTTTTGAGCTCTCTGTATAGTTAACAAGAGGAGGACTTTGGGCAAAACATATGCGATAAAGTGTGCTGCTATTGGGGAACTAGAGGAACAAATTGAGAACATAATAAATACCTTACACTGAGGTCAGTTTAGTCATTAAATAATCTTCAAAGTAGAGAAATAATTTTTGTGAAATATGAACTTGATATGTTGAAAATCATCACAATTATCAAAGGCTACACGCTGAATAATTTCATTTTGCATGTGACAATATCACAATAGATCATGGAAAATTCAAATTTTAAAATGAACTAATTTTTTGAAAAAAATAATTATTATTAAAAATAAAAATAATAATAAAAATGGGTGGGGGGCAGGGAGAAAATAAAGTTGCAAAAAAACCGAGATCAGGACTGAGAAAGGGCAATGAAAAAAGGTCAACATGGGATGGCACATGGATAGAAAAGAGAATCCTATCAGTGCACCATCCATCCACATTGGTGCGTTGGTGGGTGCTGGTTCACTCTGGCCCAAATTTGGATGTCATGGACAATTGCAATTTACATCCTGATCAATGGTTTGGTTGGTTTTTTGAACCAAAAGAAGGGATTTTTGGGGGAAGTTTTTGTTTTTTCTAGTGAAAATTTTGATTAATTTTTTTGGAGAAAATTAGCCAAATTTTCAATACCATGAAATGGAAAAAAGAAACCCTGATCTTAATGTTGAATGTAAGTCACATTGTGTATTTCTACAATTTTGGATATTTACTTTTTTCTCATTTCAATAAAAAAATGGTAGAAAACTGTTCTTCCTACTTCAAATTGTACTTAATTATTTAAAGTGGCATGGTCAATGAATCAAATACTATCACCCATCTTGGTGGAAGGAAGGATGGACAAAACTTGGTTTCAAGTCACATAGCCACCTTATGGACAATGGCAAATCAAAATATATTCAAAATACAGCAATGAATCAAATACATATTCAAATTTAGATGGGACATAATCATCCTGAATTGTGGATCAATTGAGGGAAACAACATAATCACAATCAATTACATAATTCCAAACAAACTAGAGAAAATAACCTAAGCTCTTCAAAACATATTCAAAACACCCTTTTACATGGGACATAATCATCCAAAGTTGTGAGATTAATTAAGAGCAACAACATACTCACAACCAATTACACAATTCAAACAAATAACATAAAGTGCCAACCGAGAACAATCAAGAGCCCCTGAGTTCACCCTTTCTAAGGATAAAGCCAGACAACATAGTTCCCTGATTCTGCCTTCCCCAAAGATTAAGAAACCCCCTAGTTCCCTTAGGTTCCCGACACTGAATAACCTATTCACAAAAAGAACCAATTATTCTAGGAGTTTGCTTTTATTATCACACATTGAGCACAACGTATATGTGAATTGAACACACCACAACTTGCAAGGTAGTTAGGAACCAGAGCCATTGGGGCACTGGCTATATGTTTTCCAAACATACACATAATCTTTGCATCAACAACAGAGCTTTTGTGGAGGTCAGGCAGGAAGTGCAAGAGAAGCCATCTCAACAACCACCATGCTAGAATTTGTAGAGTCTGGGACCATAGTGTTATTATCTGAGCTGACAACACTGGTTAGCACATCTTCCAGCGACTCTTCAATGGAGTTTAGAATTTGCACTGCTCCAGGAATGCCTGCTGGAAAAACTCAAACCCAAAAATATGTGAGCAACGTGTTGTTTTCTCTTTTTCCTTGTATAAAATTGTGGGGGCATGTTGCTTAAATTACCTTCTCAATAGCCCTGGTCTTCATTCTGTTTCAAGTAGGAGAAAAGAGTTACCTGTTTGGCCTCCATGACACGATTATTGAAAGAGGCCCAAGGCAAGGCCAAAATAGTACTATTGGGGCTTTCAAGCATTAGTGTTCACTAACCCCATTGAAAAAGGCTTTTCTCCATCGACTCCTCATTCCAGGTTTTTAATTTTAAGAAAATTTTGATATTCAAAATCTAGCGAATTTCTCCAAAAAATTAGCATTTTTAGTTGAACTTACACTAGAAAAACAGAAATTTCCAAAAATTCCCAATTTTTTAAATTAAAAAAATCTGTCAAATTAAAGCACTGCCTCCTTTTAAGCAGAAACCCTCCTTACACTAGAAAAACAGAAATTTCCAAAAATTCCCAATTTTTTTAAATTAAAAAAATCTGTCAAATTAAAGCACTGCCTGCTTTTAAGCAGAAACCCTCCTTTTTAAAGTAGATTTTTGGTTAGTCTATATGGGGGGATAATTATATCATAAAGATTGGATAATACACACTGTGAATTTTCTACAGTCGCCACTAGGCTGTACATGACCATACAGTAAGGTCTTGAACGTATTGTAATAGCAAATTTGAAGGGCATGTTACACACGTTAAGGGATTATCTTGCAGCGATTGATCTAATTAGAGGCCTGCAGTCAAAAGTTCCCAAACATTAGTGAGACAGCCCCTTCTCCAACTCTAAGAATTTCAGACCATTGTTTTTTCTCTTTACATTTTTAATTTTATTTTTTGATGTAGGGGAAGTTGCAGTCCATCCCTCAGGCAATTTAGCCAAATTTGGCTATAAAGTAGATATGAAAATTAAAATATTTAAGCATCCTTCTATATATTTTGTGACCTGCTGGAACCTGTTATAGAAATCTGGAAAAAAATTTAAATTGAATTCTGGAAAATTTGAGGCATTTCAACATATGTATAATCCTTTGCATATGTTGAAATCAGATTTTTCAGGTAAGAAAATTGCAAAAAAATCCAGAAAAAAGTGATTCTTTCTCCAGTCCTAGAAGAAAAAATGTGAGATTAAAGAAAAAAAAATTCCAAGAAGAACCCCCCTTTATAATGGGGGTATTAGTCTAGGTTGAAAATGATGATGAACCATTTTGGAAATGGACATTTCATGCAACCAATTAGAATGCTGGAGAGGCTTAATTTTTTTCTTTTCAGTTTGGGGAGGGGGAGAGGGGCAATTTTTTGATTTTTTGTCTGTTGTGTTCTCATTCAGTTCACCAAGGGTTCCCAAAGTGTTTCCTAAGATGTCTCAAAATTGTGCCCAATAGCATTTCATTTTTTATCCCATATAGTTTGACTATGGTTCAACTTCCATGTATATAAATTGTATAAGGGGCTAGCATAACAAACCATGCTTCTACTACATGAATGGTTTTGGCATGTATTAAATTATTTATTATTAATAATTATAAAATGAAATTCTGAAGTATTCAAGTGTCACTTTGAAGTTATAATTACTATAAAATTAAGATTTGAAGTATTGGACTGTCCGTGTGTGAAGTTCAGACCTGCCAATCCTTTAACATAAGAATGTGACAATCTAGACACACTTAACAATGAAATCATGTTTATTATTTTCTATGAACATGACCTCTCAAATTTTTCAGAATTGAAAAACACACTGGTTCAGTTAAGATTTGAGATTTAATTAATTATTCAGCAGTTTGTTGCCAAATCCATTCGGATAGTACGATATTTTGGAGAAGGAAGCATACGGAAGGTTCTATTTTGGTAAGTGCCCCATGTTCCAAAAATATGGGCGATGGGTCAATTAAATGTCTCCTTCTCAGATAGGCAAACAAAATAAAATTGTGAGTGTGCCCTCTCATTAATTAAAACAAGCATGAAATAATAATTAGTGGAGACATCTTTTTTTTTCTTTTGGTTATATACCTCTTTGATTGGTTAACCCAAAAAAACTCACTTAAGGGGGACTCCTAAAATAGAACCTGTCACATGACCAAGTAATCTCAACTTTCGCATGCTCCCAAAATACGCCCAATGTAGTCTTCTCTTCTGAGCTAACAATATAGTTAACAAGAGGAGGACTTTGGGCAAAAGGTATGCGACATTGTGTGCTGTTATTGGGAACTGAGGAACAAATTGAGAACATAATAAAATATCACATGGAATACAGTTGGGAACACCAAAATCCAAAAGTCGGAAATCCCCCTCCCCTTCCCTTTGTATTTATGTTTGAAACTGAGACTGAAATTTCTGGATTTATTTTTTTGGGGGAAAAAAGACAAGAAATAAGGGTTAACCAAAGGTTAATTGACAACTAACTGACAGTTTTGGTCCAGGTTACTTAGAACTGGACTAAAACTGGATCTGATTTGAAAAATCCACCCTAGGGTTTCTTTTATATACTGTAAATTTGTAGCACAAGTGGCAAGGGTGAAGCCAAAGCCCATACATATGGCTATTTGTTAAAAAGAAAAGTGATGTATGTGGCTATGCTGCAATAGAAAAAATAAATATTTGGTGAAGAGTTTTGAGTTGACAGAGCCAACTTGTGGCTCCTACTTAAAACAGTTTAGTGAACAGTTGAAGCAGACTCCAAGCTTATACATTTGTTCAGGTTTTAGGCTTTTAACATGCGACATTTGTAAGTAGGCAAAAATTTGAATGTAACTACTCATTTTAACCACCTTGGGGGGATTTGAACCCCGGTCACAAGGACCCTACTCATTGCAGCACAAGGTATTTGTAATACTTGATAAGTTAGTATCACAGAAACAATCTGCAAAATATTAGTTATAAAAAACAAATATCAAAATTCAAACCTTATATACATGTGATTGTAGATATTATGAAAAAAAAATTGCAACATGTAAGATCATAGCCAACTATGTTCAAATTGCATTGAAAAAACCCAGCATATGTCACAACAACTTATAAAGCACTTGGAACCAACTTGCACAAGTTGAAGCATAAAAAATAATTGCAACAAACAAAAAAAAATTACAAGTACAACTTTCAGCAATTATGCTTTCACTATAATTCTAACCTTGTTGTCATCATTATAATCTACAATAGCGGTTTGAAAAAGGAAAGTGTACTTAACAAAAAAATCTTGACCAAACATGTGGGTCAATGTTTACATGTTCTACCAATTGATTTCAAAGCTAAAACTTCATGAAGGTCAATGTGGAAAAGGTCCTTTCATCTTCAACATTGCCAATGATTTAAACAATGGCTAGTTGAGCAAATTTCATGAACTTAAAAAGTCAATGAATCAACATCAAATTGTTTGTGGCAAGTTGATGTCACAATTTAGTGATAAGATTTTCATCTCTAGGTTCTTCCATGGCCTTAGGAGCTTGAGTTTAAATGGTTAGCTTGAAAAGAGATGTTTGCATATTCAAAATATCTCATGAAATTGCCTTAGAAATCCATGAACCAAGTGTATTCAATTTTTTCAATGTAGAGTAATGTCATTTGATCAAGCTCAAATGAGCTACAACAGTGGATTCACGATTTGGTTATAACCAATATCGTGGGTAAATGACCCCAAGAATGTTCATAAGTTCATGGTCCAAAAACTTACACTCCAAATCCATGACTAATAGATCACATGTAATAGTGCATTGAACCTTTACCATTAAGATAATTACTTCAAAGCCCTCACAAATAACTAGAGATTGGATGCCATCAAAGGATCAACAAAATGAACCATTAGGATTATCCCATAATTTGAAAAGCCAAGTGATATATGTTATTCAAATCAATTATCCAATACTTTACCCAATCTTACCTAATTTTACAATATGTGTTTCTAGCCACATCAATAAACTTTAAAAAGTTTGTAACCTAGAAGGAAGTGTTTGAATATCTACACATTTTGTACATATTTTGATGACAACAATGTGATCATAACAAACACATCTATAGCTTGTGCAAACTTCATCAAAGCATAAATAAATTCCAACATGGGCAAATTACATGGCAAGTCCAAGATTGTGACAATGTCACATAAATTTAGCAAATTGGTTTTGGTCGATTCCACTAAACTACAATTAGTTACCATTTTAACAATCAAAGTCGTATCTCTTTCCCAACACACTTCATGAAGGGTTGAAACATGCTTATCCATCTTGTTTTCACATTCCAATTTACCTTTGGTCCTTTAGTTTCTATGATTTCAACAAGTTAAGTGAATGCAAAATGTTGTTTGGGGAATATAGAAAAATACCCATAAAGTGCTTGAAGGAGATCCTCCAATTTGGAAACCATAGGCATTATGGACAAGCTTTGAATTGCAAGGATGGTTATGTGTGCCATGCAATGGATCCTGATGAATTAAAACACTTGTTTAGTTCTCATTGAAATAGTAATTTGATATTTAACCCGTTGAAATGTTGAAGCACCATCAATTCCTAAACACATAAAAGGTTTTGAAATCTAACTTCCGCACAAACATTAAACTAAGTTGTTCGAACATAAAAAATAACAACTTCAATATTAATGGTAGTCCCACTTCAACCAATCAGTCAAGTGTGAACAATACATGCACACGTTTCCAAACTACCACCCCGTAATAATGAATGGAGATCCAATTTTGGTTGTCTATTGTAATAATTTATATGGAAAGTGAAAGAAAATTTGAAACCATGATTAGTGGTGTCACGAACACAAGAATTATGAAATTGAACAATGAAAAGACATACCTAAGTTTAATTCTAAACATGAAACATAAAAACCAGGAAAAAACGCAAAAGACCAAATACAATAACACAAAGTGTGCAAAACAAAAGTATATCTATATTTTTATTGTGATAAAATATGAAAACATAAACACAAAATGAACATAACAAATTTATGGAATAAGATTGTACGTTGACTTGTGTTGAACAAACTAAAGGTAATGGCGTGTCTTCTTTTTATTTACACCCCTTTGGGGACTTAGCTCAATGAGCTTCCATGGAGGTTTCCACGTGTTCATTGATCAAGGAAACTTTTTTAAATGCTTTCTAGTTACAAGTGAACCATGAATAAACTAGGACTTAATTAAAAATCAACTAAAAATTAATTGTGAGTCAACTAAGAGTTAATTAGAAATCAATTGAGAGAAGAGTATGAATCATGGTTGAACATCCATATCAATGAATTCCATTAATAATGTGAAAATGATGTTTATAACATGTGGCAATCAACACAAATGATACAAACATTTAATAATCTCCCAACCAACATAGTCATTATAATGTTTGGATGGATGGTTACGTGTTTTTTAAGGAACCAAACAAAGATTACATTTATTCATACTCCATCATGGGCAAACCTTTTTTTTAAAATGAAAAATGAATGAAAAATGAACAATTATTTTTTGAACCAACTTTTGTAGCTACATGTTGCACCACATAATCATTGCCCCTTGACACATATAAGCATTCATTGAACACATTTTATTTTTTTCAAGAAATAATATTCCTCCATTGTTACCACATTGGGAATTACAATAGTGGTCGTTTTCTTTGGCCAATATGTTTTGATAAAAAGTCTAGTTTTGATACTAAAAGTTTATTGTGCATTTCAACCTTGGTACAAACTTTGAATTTCATCTTATGCACCTTCCCATTGACACCCATTATTAATTATGTCCAAGGTAAATTTTGTAGGTCGTGCATTCAGAAGCAATGATTCATTTCATATGTTTTTTCATTTCTTGTTGTTATTTAATTTAGCTTTTACTTGGATTGGATCAACAATGACATGATCAACATCAACTTTATGACTTTGATTGGAATTATTATCGAAGGTAAGGACATGCAACCCATATAATCAAAGAACAAACATTTGTGCTTGAATATTTTTTGACAAATTCAATGTCAACATGGTGAAACAAGTGACAAACCATATACATTTAAATTTAAAAATAAAGATTATGCAACCAACAAATAAGATCATGAACTATCAACAACCATAGTCACTCACATTTTATCATTATTAGTGAAGGAAAATTGTAATCTATTGTACTACAAACTTGATATGCACAAATGAAAATCAATGATGATCATAGCATGCATGAAATCAATGTGAATAACAAAATGTGCCAAAACAATGCAAATCATGAAATGCTCAAATAAGAAGCATCTTAAAGTTTTATGTTTACGTTATGCACACAATAATTCTAGACCATTAAAATTGTCACTATAGCAATTGTGATTCAAAAGTGGAACATCCTAGAAATTCAAAGCTAAGTTTCAATCCCAAACTCTAGATCTTGTTTTTCAAAATGGGTGCCATTGTCCTAGACTCCAAAATCCAAAAACATTACAAATTTTCATACACAACAAACCCAAATCTAAAGATGTTGCAAGTATTGAAGCCCAAATCAAGTATCGAATCTAAACTTCAATTTGAAATATCATAATCAAGCTTTAGATTTCCAAAAAAATTGATTCCCCTAATCAAATGGTGATTGGTTGAAGGTGTGATTGCTACTAATATCAAAACAACTAGTCCCAAAATCTTGTTGTAATTTGTAAGTTGCACAATGTTTCAATGTTCAATAGTAATCAAGATTCAACCATAAAATTGAATCACATTTTTGTTATGCAACAACTTACAAGTACTTAGGACTAAAAAAGTTAAAGAACCTAAAAGGTTGGAACAACATTTTTGCAATGGCATTTATTGTAGCTCCTTTTAATCAATGTAATTCCCCCTTCAAACACCATAAATGCAAGCAACAAATTAAAACTTAATGGGAACAACTTGCCAAAGTACATAAAGAGAGGGAATGAAGAGGGCATAAAGATTAGCAAAATTGATAAGTACTCCTCCTAATCAATGTTGAAGATCCAGCAAATGCAGTAATGGAGATTGGCCAAAGAGGCAAACCCTAAACCCTATGGTGGAGCAACCTAACATATCCAATTTGGATATAGGAGCCATGTGATGGAAACATGTGTGGGCCTTTGGTAACCTCCTATGTGAAATCTTAACTATTAAATTCATAATTGGGCAAAATACATTTTAAAATCCCATTTTTTTTCAAGAACATGTAGGAGCTCGAGTTTTAGGGTAGGGAATTGGCTAAAATTTTCTTGTAAAATAAATGTTGCTCAAACCAAAACTAGAACCTTTTTTTTTTAATAACATATTCAAAATTGGATTCTTTTTTTCATTTGTGTGTGGAACCAAAATTGAAACCATTCTAATCTATTTTTAAAAATTGGATTTGAAGGTTCTACATAAAAGTAAAAAACCAACCAACATTGGTTCTTACACATTTTAGTTTTTAAATAACTAAATTTGATAATAACTCATCATTTGTATTTTACCCATTTGCTAGCCAACATTATTTGGTCACTTTGATGTTTCAATGATCAACAAATAAGATCATGAACTACCAACAACCATAATCATTAACATCTTACCAATGTTAGTGAAGGAAAATCACAACCTATTATATTATAAGCTTGAAATGCACAAATTGAAAATCAATGATGATCACAAAATGCATGAAATAACATGAATAATATAATGTGCCAAAACAACACTAATCATAAAATGTTCAAATAAGAAGCCTTTGTAAGTTTTGGTTTTTTAACTTATGCACAATAATTATAGACCATTAAACACTAATTATAGCAATTGTGACTCCAAAGTGGAGCATCCTAAAAGTTCAAATTTAGGTTTCAATTCCATGCTCCAAAATTTGGAGCTCATTTTTCAAAATGGGTGGCACTACAATCGGATTTCAAAATCCAAGAACGTTGCAAATTTTCATATGAAACAAACCCAAATCTAAAGACATTGCAAGCATTAGGGTCCAAATCAAGTATCAAATATGAATTTTGACTTGAAATATCATAATCAAACTTTAACTCTCCAATTAGAATCTTAATTCCTTTGATCAAACTACAATTGTTTTAAAGTGGAACTACCACTAATATCAAAGCAACTAGTCCCAAAATGTTGTGACTTGTAAGTTGCACAATGCTTCAATGTTTAACAATAATTAACATTCAACTATAAAACTTAATCACATTTTTGGTATGTGACAACTTACAACAACTTAGGACTAGAAAATGTAAAGAATTTAAAGGGTTGGAACAACATTTTTGGAACCGCATTTATTGTAGTCCACTACTCATAATAACTCCCCTTTCAAGCATCATGAATGCAAGCAAAAAAAATTAATGGCAACAACTTGCCAAAGTACATAAAGAGAGGTGGTGAAAGGGCATATATATCACCAAATTAATAGTGATTTTTCCTAATTGACCTTTAGGATCCAATAATTGCAATGATGAAGATTGGCAAAAGAGGCAAACCCTAAACCCTAAGGTGGAGCAATCTAACATATTCAATTTAGATATTGGAGTCATGTGATGGTGACATGTGTGGATTTTTAACAACCTTTTATGCAAAACTTTTACAATTAAAATCATGATTGGGTGTATAAGGTCAAGGCACCATCAAATATATTAAAAAAGGGCTATGAGTAGTTGCAATCGTAGTTTTACACATAAATGCTAGAAAGTAGAGTCAAAATATTTTTAATCATGTTAAACCATCATGGTGCAAAATATTGAGTTTATAACATGTTGTATACAAAGTTTTAAAAAATTTAGTGTAATAAAAGTAGGTCAAAAGTGTTTTTGACCTTGATTAGTGGAATTGTGTTAACAACTATTTTTACATTAAAAGATTAATATATTATTATTTTTACCTTGGAAGTTGAAAGTGCATAAATAAAATTTAGATGACCATTAACTAAATAAATAAATAAAAATCCAAGATTTTGTCTACTTGAAACCTACTTTGTTTCTTCAAACAACCTAAACAATAAAAAAAATCTACTTGCATTTTTTAGAAATATACTTAAATCTACTTTAAGCACGTGATGCTTCACTATTATTAACATAAATTCAAAGAACATGTTCATATCAATCATTGAAATAAATAATATTTAAAAATTTAATATGTTAACGTTTAATTTTTGGGTACTTTCCACTTTTCTTGATAAGGATAATGCAACATATATTTGAAGGTGCTTTCACCCATTATGTTAAAAACCAATTTTTTATAGGCTTATAAGTAGGAGTTCGAGTTTTAAGGTAGTGAATTGGCTAAAATTTGTTTTCAAAATAAATGTTGTGTAAAGTAAAAGGAGTGAAACCATAATTTGCTTTTTGAAGAATAGCCTCAAAATTGGACTATTGATTTAATTCATGTGTGGAATTAAAATTGGAACCATTCTAATCTATTTTTAAAACTTGGATTTGAAGGTTCTTCATAAAAATCAAAAACCAACCAACATCGATTCTTACACCTAAAAAAGCTAGATATGATAACCACCCATCATTTTTATTTTACCCATTTGCTAAGCAAGATTGTTTGCTACTTAGATGTTTGCCCATTGGATATTGTGGTCAACAACATGTATCAAAACACCTTGGAATCAAACCAACAATGTATTTTGATGGTGTTTTTTTATTGGAAGCAAAAGCGTAATTTTCATTTTGCATCTTAATATGACTAACATTTGTAAAAAATGTGGTTTGCATGCTAAGTTGATACAAATTTAACCTTTCACACAAATACATGCCTTTCGTTTTTTTGGGGCAATTTTTTTCATTTCTCCGTATAAAATTTAATTTGGTCACATACACATGGATTTTGTGAAAAAAAAAACCCTAATTTGATAGGTTTTCAAAAAAATGCAAGTCATTAGATTTTTACAACATGTTCCAACAAGAATTGCAAATATAAAAGGATTCTTAAATTTTTTTACCTTCATAAATCATTCACTATGGTTTCAAACTTCATTACTTTTATCAATCCTTATTTCTTGCTTCGACAAATCCTAACTTTGTTTAGCAAAAGGACAACACCAAAATAATGGCCATTTGTAAAGCTCAAAAAACAAATAAAAAGTTGTATCTTTTTATAATTAGGCCTTGAGCATTACGTAGTTATTCACTAAAATATTTGTCTTCACACAAGTCATTTTCAAGTTTATTGAAAATACTTTTACATTGGTGGGAATGGATTGGGTATTGTTTGGGAGAACTTTTACACGTGTTCAAAATGTTTTTAGAAGTGTAGGTTTACTATTTTATGAAATGGTGGTAGTAGTTACAAAGGAAGGTAATGTTTTGATATTCCATTAAAGAACAAAATGTGAAGTGATATAATATTCAAGGCAAATCATAATTTGGTAAAGACATATGGATATAGATATTGAAATTTCAAATCTTGGTTTGGAACACATTAATAAAATTTATTACATTGAGGGTGATTGTTTATTTGATACAATAGCTCATTTATTAAAATATTTGAAAAAGAAAAAAAAAGAAAAAAATGTTATATTTACAATTTTTCTTTCGAAATATTGATGGCATTATCATTAAAGAATTCCAATCTTAGTGTTGAGGAACCCAAATTTTACATTATGAAGAACTTTGCATTCACTAAACATAACCCTAAAACAAGCCTATTGCAAGAACCAGAATCTTGTTGTAAATATTTTGTACACATGTTATATATTTGTAGGCAAACATATTAAAGGTAATAATCATGCCATACTTTTCAGTCAATTGATTGCTCATAATTGATTATTAAATCATAAATGATTTTGTTTCAATTTCATGTTACATCATTGGCTAGGATTCCAAGACAGGTTTAACATCAAATGGCAACATGTTTGCACAGTCTTTTTAGATATTAAGAAATATTTAAAAGAATGCTATCAAGCTAAAATCAGAATCCAAATGTGGTGAACAAGTTACAAATTTTATTAAATAATAATAATAATAATAATAATAATAATTGTATAATAGCCAATATTGGGTAATGTGTAACATAGGTGAAACACAACTACATTTTAAACAAGATTCAGATTGGAAGTCCTTCAAAGGACCAAAGACTAAACCAAAACATGAACTCTGTGGATTGGAAGACTTCAGCTGAACAAAGGTTCTTTATAACTTTTGAAAATAGAAACTGGACAATATTAGTGAGGATCATGTACTATGGAATTGGCCTGATAGGCCCTGTTCCACCTAGGAATGTCACGAGCAGCCTAACGAGCCCTTGTAGGACTTATTTCAAAGCATAACTGGTTTTCTCACTACCAGTTCACATTTTAATCATGTTCTCAATTGATTGATATTAAAAATGAACATTGAAAACACAAAAAGTGAAGCTTGAAGACAACTATCTATCCCACCTGAGTAAAGAACCATTGTCAATTTTCCTTTGGAGTTTTTGTTGCTTTATATGCATAACCCCATGTGGGATCTTACAATCCATGTGAAATCTCACTAATCATGTAATCGTACATTTTGTAAGCGTCCTGTTTTTTATATATAAAAGGCGGTGTTTCTTTACATGTGGGGAGGGTCTACATTTAGACCTGTTTCGGATTTTTGGTAGCAATACCCGGTCTGCCGGCCACAGTGAACCAGCATCCACCAGAGCACCATGAAGGATGGATGGAAAGTGGTCAAGAAACAGTTCTCTGTTGGGTTCCAGTTCCCTACCTAACTATGGTGAATGCCTCAGTTGCTAATTTACTACCTACCTACTAACAACCCACAAGCGGCAGGTTGTTAGTAGGTATGTAGTAAAAACAGCCCTTACCTATGTATAAATCATCTAGTTACCTAATAGTTACCTATTTTCCTACCTACCTACTTATATATGGGACCTATTTCTTACAGAATTGGTTGCCAAGGTGAAACAAAATATTAACTCAGTTGAGGTTCATCCACAACCGAGTAATAACATGCATCCACTGGATGGTGTGCTGGTGTGTGCTGGTTCACTGTGTCCCTCAGCCTGCCCCGCCTTGCGACTGCCACCTTGATTCCTCCTATTAAAAAATGCCTGAAAAGTAGCTGGAATAAAACCCCCACACAAATTACTTTCATAGGAGCTATGAAACATGTACATGAAGCAAAGGTTTGCTATGGAGTTGCTTAAACTTGAGGTTGAATCCCTTGAACATGTATTTTGAAGAAACTCACTAAAATGTCTGCCACAATTTATTTCAATACAGCCAGCCATATCTGGTGTTGTGACGAACATGATATGCTTGGAGAGTCCTACACCGGCAGCCTTGTTTGGGACATAGCAATGACTCTTTACAAATGGTTCTACACGGTTTCATGTGTTTGAGTACATTTGTCATATTTTTACTGACATCCACAAGTCCTCTTTCATGTTATACTAGTGTGGCCT
>Ga0116227_10008887_pt1 | contig 18598 bp, 15 predicted proteins | sample S1TSphgellanicum_FD_89693 | JGI IMG/M metagenome (GOLD analysis project Ga0116227, IMG submission 89693) | Host-associated microbial communities from peat moss isolated from Minnesota, USA - S1T2_Fb - Sphagnum magellanicum MG | ecosystem: Host-associated > Plants > Peat moss > Unclassified... | reverse complement strand
GGGGAAAAGGGAGGAGAGGAAAAGAAGGGGGGAAGGAGGGGAAGGGGGGGAAAAAAAAAAAAAAAAAAACGGCCCGTAAAGGGTAAGGGAAGGGGAAAAAAAAAAAAACTATGAACCCAGAACCCTGTCCTGCGGTTGGGTTGGGTTGGGTGGGTTGGGTTGGGTTGGGTTTCATCCCATCCAAAAAAATCCCAAAACGGGATTTTCTGGATGGTGGGTGCTGGGTGGTCACTCAAGCCCCTTTGCTGCTCTTCACCTCAAAGAGAACAGAAAATCTTCAGCTTGTCTCTGGATGATATATGCACAACAATGTTCTGCCAACGAATGAATGTAATCCGATTACAAAATTGTAATAATATTATCAAATATACCAATTAATTGCAAGATTTTTGAAACCTTTCATATATCTGCAAAAACTGATAGATTCCCTAAAATCTAATCGAGTTGAAGATTTTTGGCAAGACTCAAAGAAATAGCGAAAGATTTTTTAATTAAAATTAATTACGACGTAATTAGTATAATATGTCCCATAACACAACAGTGCGAGATCGAGAATGAAACCATTGAATTAAATATTTCAAAGAACTTCAGCACAAGCGGCTGGAAAGCATCCAAAAGCACTCATATTTTTATTAGGGGGTGTTTTGGAGAAATTGATAATGAGTATACAACCTCGAGATGTCTTTAATCGCCACAAGCTACATGTCACGTATTTTTTTCACCATAACAAGGGCTATTGAAAGACCATAAAGGGTCAAGTTGAATACTAGTGTGGCTGGTGCTGTTGGCCCAAATGTGAACTTTTTTTTTTGGTTCCAATCCTTTTTCAAGAAAAATTAATTAAATTTCCACTCACAAAAATTACTCAAAACTCAATATCTCATGCAATGTAGGTCTATTTTTTTTTCCCCTTCAAATTACATTCATTTAAATCCTACTCACTAAGAGCTTTCCAACACTTCCAAGATGGCACCCAAATTCCCTTATAATTTTAAGTTTTGATTTAAATGGGTTTTTAGTGAAAATTTGTTCAATATTCAATAACTTCTCCACTATAAGTTGAAACATTATAAAACCAACTTGGTGCACACCTACTCATTGAGAGCTTTCTTATGGTGCCAAGAACACATCAAAAGACATTGCATGGTTTGGGAGATCTCAATGTGACAAACGAACCAAACAAACTACCTTCAACATCTACAAGCCACAATGTCATTTGTACAACTCAAGTTTTTTTTCCCCGCCCAAATTTTGCAATCTAGTGTATAGCCATCCATAAGATGATTTGGCAATTAAAAAAAAAGAAAGTATAAACATTTGAAATTCCTTTTATATTTTTGGCTACCCATTAGAATTTAGTATAGAATTTGGCAATTTTTGTCCAAAAGAAAGTTTTTTTTTTCTTGAAATTTGGAGACTACAAATCTTCAAAAACACTAATTTTTTTTCTATTTTGAAAAGCAGAATTGCCATTTGGAGAAAATTTGCCCCAAAAAAAAATTGAAATTACTACTAACAACTCATCTAGAAATTAATCATATGAATATTTTTGGATCATTGTCAAATCCACCAAACTCAGCAACTTGTTGCCCCAACATATGATTTATATTAATAAATTGATACCCAAGTTGTGATAATTATTGATGGCAAGTTTATTAAATGTTTTTTTAATACATCTATTTATCATGTTTTACATAGGAACTAGAAATGTCTTATTAAACTTGAAAGTTGCACAATTTGCTATAGAAGGCAACAGACCATGTTTACAAAATATTTGTTTTGTAATAAAAGCATTATGCATCATCATATGCACCTTCCATGTTTGAGAAGCCAGTCATGTTCCCAACATGTTTTCTTCACCTATATAGGTCGAAAGAAACACAAAAAATTACATATCTTTAACCAATAAGCAACACCATAGATCTTTAAAGAGCCACATTACTAACTAGTGGTTTTTCTAATGTAAGATGTAAAAAAACAGGTTAAAAAAATGTATGTAGACCCCATTAATCATGAGTTAAAATGATATGGCCAATGTCTCCCAACAACCCCATAATCCTACAAATCTTAAACAAGCAATAATGTTATAATGTATAAAATGAAAAATATTTCAAAAGAAGAAAAATGTTAAAGTTTGTAAACCTCCCATTTTCCAAGGAAACGATGATCCAATAATCTTTTTAATTTCTACTAAAAATTGTAGTAAAAAAAATCCTCAAGATACATTGTGGTCTCTAAATGGAATTGAGATCTTTCAAGGTCACATGAATACTTTGAAGATGAGAAAGCTAAATTGTATGTACATCAAATTTTCAGTTAACTTTAATAAGTAGGTTTTTTTTGGAAAAATAATTAATTTAAAAAAAAAATGATGGAACCATGTGTATGTCAACACCCTTTTTGAATAAAATGAACATTCCAATTTTTTACATTGCTTTAATATAAACCCAAAAATAGTGAAAATTTTGACTAAAAACAATTTAGCACTACAACCTACATAAATAAAAGCATTTACAACTTAATGTAATAAGAAAAGAAAAAATAAAATACCAACAAATGTCAAAATTTAAAATTTTTTATTATAAATGTTCCATTTTGTGTGATTGTAATTTTTTTACATGAATTTTGATTGAAGTGCTTGCAACTACAAAGTTGTAGTTTTCCTCAAAACATTTCAAATGATATGTTGTGAAAAAATTATATAAAAAGGAACATGAACTGGTTATGATGCAAAAAGATTCGAAACAAATTTTTTTTTAGGCAACTTGAATCTTTCTTAAATGAAAGCTCATAGTTCTTCGGGGAAAGTGCCATTCTCTTTGAAAAACTTGGACCTTTGTTTTTAGAATGATTCATTTGTCCTCGTCGAAGTTGTTTTGTTCCTTGTGAAACTTTTCTTATTTCTTGTGAAAGTTATTTTTCAATGTATTTCATTTGTTGTTTTGATAACATCATTTTGTTTCATGGGGATTTACATTGTTCTTTAGAATAACTTGTTTAGAATTGACATTTAATCTTGTTTTCTTTTAGGGAATTTGTTTTGTGAAGACAATTATTTTTAAAATTATTTTTAATATATTTTATTATTTATTGGTAAAAATAATTGAAAAAAAAAAACCTTGTACCTTTGGATTGAAAGGAGGATTCTAACCACTACATCACATGTTTTTTCTTTGAAATTATTTTGTAAGAAAAAAATACTTACAACACTAATCATTATGTGAATACAATAAAAAAATCTGAATTTTTTTCATGTTGGACATTGTCTTGCAAATGAATTGATTTTAATGTTGCATTTAACTTGTTGGTACTATTTAGTTTTTACCCAATGTTGTGTTTTTGTGATTCTACAATGACGGCCCATGGGTATGAATGCAAAAATCCCTTTGAAAAAAAAAAAATGACAATTTTTTTTGAGATTGTATGATGATGGGTATTAGTGAAAAAAATAATAAAAATTTGTTGGTGGTTTTTGGGATTCTACGATGATGACACATGGGTATGAAGGAAAAAAGTCCCCCCAAAATAACAAAAATGATGATATCTTTTGAGATTTATGGTGATGGGTATTAATGAGAAAATTAATTAAAAATTGTTGGTGTTTTGGTGATTTTATGAGGATAGCCCATGGGTATGAATGAAAAAAGTTCCCCCCCCCCAAAAAAAAAAAAACCAAAAATGGTGGTGTTTTTTTTGTGATATTATGGTGACAAATATTATTGAGAAAATTAACTACAATTTTTATCTTTTTTGTGATTCTATGGTGATGGCCCATGGATGGATATGAGAAATGAATGAAAAACGTCCCCCAATTATTTTAAAAAATAAAAATGGAGGTGTTTTTTGTGATATTAAGATAATGGGTATAGATAGGAAAAACCAAAATAAAAAATAAAAATGCAATGTTTTTGTGAATTTTACAATGATGGGCATGCAAGTATGTACGTACGAAGTAATAATGGAAAAAATAAAATAAAATAAAAATTTGGTGGGGCGTGTTTGTCTAGACGTAAATGTGGGAAAACAATTTATAAAAAAAAAGATGTTTGTATTTTTGTCTTTTTGCAAAGTACATTCATTTTTGGGGTTAGGTACAACTTAGGTACTTGGAAAGAAAGTGGGGGTGTTTATAAGGCCCACCCAATTATTGTAGAAGCATGTGGGGGTTGCGGGGGGGGTGGAGGTTGGCCGGCTGGCGAGCGGGCGGACGTGCCATTGATGATGAGTTTTGGTGGCTCTCTTTGGTGTCCTCGGCTGCTGCGGTTGCGGCTTTCGTTGCTGTCGTTGCGGAGGAGCTTCGTTGCAGCGAAGTGCGTCGAGGAGCTTGGAACGATCCTGGCCTGATTGTTGCTGGATTTGAACTAGCTACCTTTGCAGGCTTATTCTTATTGTCGTCGACATCTGAAGGTCGCGGAAAGCAGGCGAGTGCTAATACATGCATGCAGATGATCGGGAGCTTCATTTTCATGAGCAACTAGCTTAGCTTCAGATTTTGCGGTAGCACTACTACTGCTGTTTTCTCCTTTTGTTTGGGGTTTTTTTTTATCGGGAATCTGCAGCTAGATAGCTAGCTAGCTAGCTGCACATGAGAAGTGTTGTTGCAGAGAAATTAGCTTGGAGGAGGAGGATGTGGACCAGTAGGTTGATCAAAGGTTGCAGTGCGTGTTGGAACTTCCAGTCTTTCTGCACTTGGCTGAATCTTTTGGGTGTTATGTCATGACGGACGAACTCATAAGTGGGTGGGAACTTGCAGCAGCCCGCAGGTGCAATATATACATATATATCATCGCTGTCTGTGATCATCATCAGCAGGGGGGTTTGCAGCGGAAGGGCATGAAAGAGGAGCCGGAGCTAGTGCAATCAACGATGCGTCTGCAGTGTGTGCATGATCACATGATGAGGACCTCTAGTAGTGCGGCCATAAACAGAGGGCGACGCGGTTCTCCGTTCACGTCCCGGCAATGGGCTGAATTGGAGCACCAAGCGCTCATCTTCAAGTACATGATGGCCGGCTTAAATGTGCCGGAAGAGCTCTTGTATCCCATTCGCAGGAGCGTGGCCGCCAGCTTGATGATCAACGCGGCGAGCATGACGACTACACATAATGGCTGCAGGTGGGACGGCAGCTTGACATCATAAAACTGCTCTCAAAATCATGGGAGAAATGCAAAACTCATACCCAAAATCTTCTTCTTCAGATCAACACAAAAAAAGCTTCTTCTTCTTCAGCTTCTTCTTCTTCAGATCAACCTGGAACAAGCTCCTGGCAACACACACCTGCAGCAGGTTGTCCCACCAGCTTGCACCAAAATTTAATTGCAGCTTTTTTTTTCACACATTTGCAATAAGATTCAACTTTGAATTTCCTTCCTGTCTGTGCAAGTCACATCAATCAATAAATATACCAAATCTGGTTTCTGAATTTTCCAAACAAGAATAAGAATAAGTAAAATTGTTACTACTTGTTCAATTGCCTATCAAATAATTAAAAATGACATTGCATGTAACTCATGCTTTAGATTGCAATTTGTGGTGCTTGGATGCTCCCAATGAACATTTACCTAGTTTTTGTGTATTACATGTTTTCTTTCAAAATTTCATTACATTGTGATTTAGAGCAAATGATACATTTGATGTTTGATTTGTTGCCCAAATGCATCAATCCCATATAGGACAATGCTCTCTTGGTTGACCTAAGAGGAATTGCATTAGGTAGAATCCACAACTGCCCTTCATTTTGTGAGCCCTTTGAACTGCAATGGCCACCCCTTTGTCCACCCTTGTTGATGGACCTTCCATTTCTTTGGGTGGGATGGGGCAAAGAGGGAATCTACTTCACATGGAGTTTAGCAATGCACAATGTTGTTGCAACTTAGGGTTAGTAGATATATGTATGCTTTCAACATGAGTTATGGTCACATATTGTCGTTGCAACTTGTGGAATGTGGAATATCCCAAGAGATATAGCAGATTGGTTTTAGCTTCCCCAATGCTGGCATGGAACATGAACCTAAGTGATGGAAGAAGAAATCCATTACAATGGTACCAAGGATAGATAGTCGGGAGTCAAGCAATCTTGACTGTCTCTTTTACTTCCTTATTTGTACATTGTATTCACTTGTGATTGTATATCCTGATCAACTTTTAATAGTTTCTTGCTCCTCACTTTGAGCATGCAAGGTGCCCTAGTGTAAAAACCAAGGGAATTTTAATGATTTTCTTGATCATGAAGAAATGTTGTGTGCAATATGGGATATTCAATTGCCTTCTTTGACCTACAATCCCAACATTGCAAAAGACTTTACAACAAAACTTATTATTTAGAATTTTCTTTTTAGCTTATTAAAACAAACAATCTCATCCAAATCCTTCATCATGTCAACATAGCTCTCCAAGTCAAGATTCTACACAGATAGTACACAATTAATAAAGAAATTAAATGTTATAGTATAATTTAGGCCTGATTTCATTAGTTCAACAAAAGTGTTTGATCTAAAACCTTTTGTTTATCTAGATTTAGATCAAAACCATAACAAATTGAGTCTATTTGTCAATTAAGTTGCAATCTACAAATCACTTAATGTTAAGGTAGGATATTGAGATTATCAAGATGCTTAAGAAAAACCATCCACAAGAGGTTTGCAATGGTAAATAAGACTTTATGTGGATGGTTTTCAAATACACTTTCTTTCAATTTGCCAACACTTGAACAACGTCACCATGACATGTATATACAAATTAAAGCTGCTAATTTGTGATGCTCCACTTACAATTTATACTACTCCAACATGAAATGAGATGAACAAAAAGATGTGAGCAAAATAAATTACATGAAGCATAGGTATGTATTTATATTCTTTTCACCCACGATATTTGCCAAACATTGTGTTGTACCAACATGACTTTGTCGTGACAATATTGTTATATTGTCAATAGCTATGCAATATTCATACCATGTTGTGATTTTTCTTATTATTCCTCATTTTGCCCATTATTGCTTGGTGCCACAGATTTGAATGAGCAACCTTCATGTAGATGAAGAAACTTAAAGCTCACCTTCTAGTGATTTTGTACAAAACATTCAAAACCCATGGCAGTTAAAAATGTTTGTGGAAAACTCAAGGACCATGTATCACTAAGTGAAGCACAGAGAGCAGATTGCATTATTATTTAGATTGGAGAGCCCGTGAATCTCATCCAAAGGAAATGATTGCTACTCCTCATCATGTCTGGAAAGTGATCATGGGTATAATTGGATGATATTCAAACCTGAATGGGTTGGTGTAAGAAGGAAGTACCACGGGTATAACAAGTACAAATGGGTGCCATGTTTTGTCTTTTTTTGAATTTCCTTTGTCCCTCTCAAGATCTTTTCTGGTGGGGTTGATGGTGGGAGGCAAGATGTAGGCCTCCCTGGACCACAAAATACTCCAAGGCTTTTTTCTTTGTATTTGAAAGCACCTAGCCATGCAGAAGATATTGTGTTCTTCAAAAGGAAGAAAGAAGAGACCTTCCACTATGTCATTCACATACTGATAGATTGGTTGGTAAAAACAAACATTGCACTACTTTTGGTTGGGGAAACCTGCTTCCAAGGTCCCCCTCCAATTTGAGGGTTGGAGGCTCTAGCCCCAAGGATAGTAGGCCCAAAAATTAGACCTCGGACCTAGGCCTGCTCCCAAGGAAGAAACTTTACCTATTTCCGCCCAAAAATCCACCAAAACACTTTTACCTCCGATAACCAAATCAATTGGGTGGGGTTGAGTCGGGGTCAGGTGGTAGCATGTAAAGCTCCCATCAATCAGTGCTTTTGTTTTTGACATCTTGGTGACCAAAAAACAACCCAATGTGACAGATATGAAGGGTTATTTTGGAAAAAAATGGCCCAAAGTTCCACATTACAAGAATTTGATTTTATTTCTGAAATTGCCATATTTGGACAATATATTCTAGCATATCACCAAAATATAACATAATTTCTAAACATCTCTACTTTCCTCTCAGATCTGTAGCCAAATTTGGCTAAGTCTTCTTGTGGATGATCATTAACTCACCTGCCTCACAAATTTGAAAAATCAATCCGTGTGCCCATTGTGTTGGGCCTCATCTCACCGCAGAGTTTCGAGTTTTGACAGTTATGATGATCTTGAAAGCAATGAAAAAGCAGGGGCTTGCAATGATGTGCATCATGCATTTAGTTAATTCTGAACTTTTGAAAATTTCAGAATTTTTAAATGATCATTTGGAAATTAGAAATTTGGACAGAAACTTTGATTTGGGAGCCATTGTATGATCTAACAGTAGATATTAATAATGTTTTATTTCACTAAATGATCCAACAAATAGACATTTCCAATATTTTGTTTCAAATTTAATAATTTTTTTGATCCTAACCACAAAGTTAAAGAAGTTCAGAATTAATAATTTAATCCCAAAATTAACTAAATATATGTTAAAGTTTTAAATTGATTCAAATGGAAGTTTTAGTTTGCACCTCTCCCTTAAGTAAATGGGCAGAATTATTATTTGACAAGCTGCTTGTCGTTAGTTAACTCTGATCTCTGGAGTCTTGTGAGGTTTGAATTGAAGTTGCAATAGGAGATTGCTCTAAGTGGATGGCATCAAAACAAATGCATGCAAGCTCATGGCTGCTTGCAAGTAAGCAATTATGATTCTTTAGGCACACAAGGCCCCCCAAGCCCCTCATTCTTCTTAAGCATACCTAGTTGAATAGCAGGTTTGACAAAAAACTATATGGTCTTTTGTGCTAGCCATATATAGCCAAAAAGAGAAAATTAACAAAATATAAAAGTGTTAAACTCAAGTGATTTTTGAGATTTTCAATAGCCAGAATTTCACAAATATTTGAGAAAAAAATCCATATTTTTTAATACATGGTGCAAGTAGGAAGCCAAAACAACATTTTTTATTGTGGAGAATTTTCACCATTCTGAACAAATAAAAAGAGACCCAACAACATCAACAAAGGGTTTTTTTTTTTGAAAAAAATGACCTAAATTCGCCAAATTTTGAATTAAATTTTTTGCTAGACTTATATCTTAAATTCTAATAGGAGCCACAATGTAAAAGGATTTTGAAAATTATCTACCATGAGAGTTGCTATGTAGCTAACTATGGTTAAAGCTGTTATTAATGATCATCACTTTCACAACATTTTAACAGAAAAGAAAAGAAACACTAAACTAAAATATATAGAAAAATGTTTTAAGAATTTTATTTTCATATTCAGCTTGTAACCAAATTTTGCTAAACCTTCCTATGGATGAATGCCACTTTGACTACATCAAAAAAATTGAAAAAAAAAACCATTGATTGATGGAAGATATTAAACACCCCTTAAACGAGCTTTGTCCAACACAAAAACTGATCATTAGAGCTCAAAGCTCAACCCTACATAAAACCACATGGTTCTACTAGAGGGTTTAATTGATTTGACTCTTTTAATAAGTTAAAATTTAAAAATATGATCATTATTTTTGAATGTTTAAATCTATGCTAGTGGTTGGTAGTCACTTTCTTTACTAAAAGATGTTGGTTTTGAAACTAGTGTGAGACAATAGAACATGTAGAAAAAAAAGGGTGCAATTTTTTTTAAAAATTATATATATATATATATATTGAAAATATGTGACACAAAACTTGTTAGGGAGTATTTATTAATTAATGTCTTGCTCCATCAAGATTCAAGCCATGAGAAGCATGCCTACAGAAGCCCAAGTTTGAAAGGTGCATTCAGACTTGGTGTTAGGGACACTAGTGTTGAGTCGCCTAACACCATGCTAGTCATTTAGGACTTACACCTACTTACCATGAACACTTTATGTTAAGCTAGTATTCACTTAAACATTAAGCTATCACCTATTTAACATTGGGTGACATGTAGGCTGCCACCTAGATTTTCATTTAAAAATGACTTAACATCAAGTGTGAATGCACCATTAGGGTGCTAAGTTGATAGGTTCTTGGGTCTACACTCTTTTCTCACTAGGCTCTTTATCGCTCCTCTTTTGCAAGGAGAGTGAGTCTCCAGCTCAGATTGCTATCGGAAAGAAGAGTTCCCAGAGGTTTGGGTAGAGGTGACGAAGCACTTGAACCCACCTCTCTGGGTCTTTGCAGATGCATTAAGAGATCAAAGGATATTTGTGCAGCAACTAGAAGCTTCAAGCTTCACACTGGCTCAATGGTTTAGGGTTTAGGGTTTTAGGATGTCATTGTTTCATGGAGGCCTACTACAGAAACATTGCAAAAGGTAAGAAAGATTCAACTAAGTCCTAAACCTTAAAACCCTAAACCCTCTCCTTTTGCAATGTTTTTCTTCTTCTTGGATGTTCTAAAGCCTAAAGCCTAAACCCAACAAAAGAACATCTAAGAAGAAGAACTCTTTTTGATACACGTTGGTGATTGCATGAACAACAAGCCTGTGGGAAGAGGGAGGAGCAAGAGAAAGAATGGAGGTTGGAGTGTGATATGACCTAGGAATGATAGAACTGTGACCACAGCAAAACAGAAGGTGAGGCAGTTTTTGACTAACCTTGCAATAGACATGTAAACATAGCTGAGTTTTGCGTATAGCAGAAAGATGTTTAAGGGGAAAGACATTGACTTCAGAAACAATTGTGATGCACTGAATGATTTGCCAGAGAGGAAGGGATGAACTTGCAAGCAGCAGGTTGTTGAAGCACACAGCAGTTGCGCACACCCCTTGTTCATCCTCACCTGAGTAGTAACTTCCCAGCATGTTGAACAGAGGGGGAAGATAATGGAACCTACTTGAAATAGGGGAAATGGGATGGGGCATAATGTATATCTTTGAGGTTGATCATTCATTCTGTACCGTTTTGAAGATTCTGTTGTCTGACCATGGTTTATGGAGCAAGGAATTTAGGCCTGTGATGAATTTAGAGGCAATGTAAATTTCAACTGCAGTGGCACGTGTTACTTCCAGTGGTGTGGAAATGTGCATAATCACACTTGAATGCAGCAGAGGGTCTGATTCTGCAAAAGCAAAATTGGGTCCTTTGGTCTTCAACCACGTGGGTTTGTTCTTTCTGAACACATGATGCAAACAGTTGCAGGAGAATGGCCACGGGAGCACCCACATTTTGGGAAAACCTTGAACAAGAGAAAACAATAAGTTGCAGACTGATGATTATGGCATCATTGCTGCTTCTTCAGAGGTCTTCTCTTATGCAGGTGTCTCTTGTTTCCCACAGAGCCTCCACAACTCACGCCCATATCCACATCATTCTGGTCAAAAGCTTTGCAAGGACTCACTCTGTTCTGAGATGAGCTTTCTCCTCCATGCATGCAGTTCTGTGTTTGGATGCTATTGTGCTAACGCTTGAAGTCATTAGTTGCAAGCAGTTGTTGTACTGAAAGCCATTGCTAGAAGTTGCTCAGAAAAGTACTGCTGTAGAGATTGCTGCTCTGTGGTATCCTCTAATTGGAAGAGAAGAACACCAGCTGCTGGAATGGGTATGCAAGAATGGGTGTGAAGGAGTGGATATGGTAATTCACATCAGTTATTTCTCTCCTTGCAATTTCCTTCCTGTCTCTTTCTTTCTCCCCCTTGCAATGAAAGCTCTGCTGCCCTCCACTTCCTCCACCTCAAAATCCAACCTGATGCATGAACCCCATTGCTTTGGGATCTTGCAGCCCATTTTCCTTTCTAAATGCCTACAATACTGCAATGAGAGCAAATAAAGAAAACCCATTTGATTCTTGAAAAGGGCTTGGTGGTGGGATGCTGCTAACATACCATGGACCTTAGCTGCAATTTTAGAGGGAGGAAGAAGCTTGTTCCTCCAGGGTTTGGACCGACATCAACAATTCAACATGAGGCTATTCAGAAGAAAGCCCAAACAGACATGGTTCCAGGATGGACTCAGAGGTTGATGAACTTACAAGTCTGATGAACTAATGTCCAAAGTGGGTGTGTGGAGAAAAGGAGTTAGTTGCATACAAAAATGCTCCTCCACCCATTGTATCTCAAGGTAAACAGAGCAAAACTCTATGCCAAGAGCATGGTTACCCCCAGAGCAAAAGAGATGAGGGAATGATTTTTAAAACCCAAGAGGCCTGGAAAAATGAAGTACAGAAAAAATAGTTCAGAACAACATGCTGAAGTAGCTGAAAGAAATTGCTACAACCTGGATTACTGCTCAGAGACCTAGCAAGCCTAAGAGCACAATACCAGAAAATCCTAAGAAACCCACCACTATACTGACTCAATTAAGGACCTGTGCTGCATAGCATTCTAGCTAGCCCACATTTGGTCAGAACTCAAGAAATTCAGCCAAAAATTAATTCACAGCTATTGACATTGATATCAAATGATATCAACATGTAACCTTTTTAGTCCAAGGCAGACAAAGTAATCTAAGCACCTAGGTGACATTGAAATGTCCCACTTTATAATGTTCAATTTTTCTCTTTCATGGGTGAGGAGTGGAGGACATTGGATTTATCTTTTGGATGTGACCAATTCTGGTTGAGGTCCAATTTCAAGTTGTGGGTGATGATGATGCTCTTACTATCTCATTTGTTAGCCTTACTTACATCACCGAGAGCGAGAGAGAGAGAGAGAGAGCTCCTGAACATCCAAGTTTCACATCAAAGTTTCTTGGGCAAAGAAAAATGGGTACCATAGTAGCTTCTTGTTTTTCTCAACTTACATAACATTCTTTGAGACAATCTTGCAAAATTCTTTTTAAACACTCTTGTTTATGGATTTCTGTTTTTTCCCAACTTCTATGTTGAGACTCCAATGACACCACCCGTCACAATTTCAAAATAAATAAACTCTAGTCTTTATTTCTAAGTGTGTGAAAATTGCTACTACACAAACCCACAAAGTGAATTAGTTCGACTTGAAACCTACATGCATACAATGGGTGCATTCACAATATAAGGACCCACTACTCATCGTCTAAGTGCTAAAAAAAAACTGTTTATTCTCAAAAAATATATATTTTTTGAAAAAAAATTCAAAAAAAATTTCTTTTATACTACTATGTTAAGATTTATGTTAAAAATCTACTAAAAACATATCATTTTCAAATCTTTAAAATCATTTTACAAGTTCTTTTACTGTTTAAAACCATTTGGTTACAACATTTTAAAAGTGTTTTTCAATATTTTTATTTATTAAGTTGATTTTAAATTCAATCACATGTTCTCATAATATATTATGAATTTTTTTATATAAGTAAATCCAAAACTTTCAACATCATCAACAGAAATTATCATTTAAAAATATGACATTATTAAGCACTAATCACATCTAAAACTGGTCATTTTATATTGTGAATCCATCTGAAAACATTGCAAGTACAAAGTTGGTGTAAAGGCGTGAAAGGCACCAAGGTGGCTCATGGCACTATCCAGACATCAGAGTTAACGTGCCTCTTCTATTCACAGCAACCTTCAACTCAAGAGCTAGTTAACTAGTCCATAACTGTTGATACCATGGCAAACCTGTTCTACAAAATGTCAATGTGAGAAGTAAAGAGAAAGCAAGAGAAACAGGAAAGCACAGTAGTTTTTTAAACAAAAGGTGACCAAGCTCTGCTCTGGTTGGTTTGTGGTAGCTGCTATTTTCAGTCTCTGGTAAGTAAAGAAGAAGAAGCAAGAGAACAAGAAAAAATAAATTTGTGTTTGCAACAAATGGTGACCTGAGTTCTGATCTAGTTGGTGTGTGATGGGTAGCTGCTGATCTCACCAACAGTTCCTCTATTTGCAAAGAGCAAAAGAGGCACTTTCTAAGCTAGGATGACATAAGGTATAAATTTAAGACTGCCAACTTTGTGTCAATTAGAATGTGCCCAATATTTCTGACTTAATATTACAGGGCATAAGATGTGAGGAATGTAGAAGAAATGTCCACCGTCCCACCTTGCTACACTAATGTGGGTTTTCTGTATAAGGGTGCTCACAATTCCACATGCAATCTATGAAAACTTTCTCCTGACCTTTGTTAACTAATTTGTACACTGATAGTTGACTACACACTCTGTTGATGCATATGAGGAAGTTGTGCAGATCAAGCTGCAAACCCCTCCTCTCCAGGTACATTGTTGTTACAGAAAGAATTTGGTGAATGGTGAATCAACCATGGATGCCTCCCCCCTGAAAAACACACAAATGGGAGGCACTTCATCAATTTTTTGTCTGGGTATCCTTCCTACACATCATTCTGGCTGCCAGCTATTACTTGGCTACAAACTGGCAGATATAACTCCATGTCATTCATGTCTATGTTCACACTGACCAGCACAAATTCATTGCCATAACAGGGGAAACAACAGCATGTGGTGTTAACTAAATGCTCCATGAAACTCCAAGTAGAGGTTGGAAGCATGAAAAATACCAAGTAACCCCAGAAGAAAGAATGGGGAGAAAAGGGGAAAAACCAGGATGGTTTGTGCTTACGAGCAGTGTTCTCCTGATGATACTTTGCAGCTTGCCTGTGGCCAAGCGATCAAGCAGCCGCTTAGCCCCTGTGATTTCCATATCTGCCAGCACATAGAGGTGATTGCACACACCAGCAGCTATCATTTGCTTTCTACACTTGGCATTGCCTGCAAGTGGTTGTAATGCAGCAATTGGAAATTGTTTTGCAACTCCTGGGAACCTTGTATCTAAAAGCAAAACCAGCCCAGTAACACTCCCTTCCTCAGCCATGAAGAGCTCACGGTTATCCTCCACCAGGAGAAGGCTGGCCAATGCCTGCAGAGACATCCATGCACAAGATTGATTACTTCTTGATCTAAGCATATTGTGGGAACATGCCTATCCAGAAAGGGGATGGAGTGATGGTCAAGATGTTGGTTCTGGTGAGATATTGGTTCTCTACAGGTTATGCACGTGTCACTTTCTACAAATTCTCTGTTCCAATCCAACCGAAACTAGGCAGTCTATTTAAGAGCTTGTGAGTACTGAGATTGGCATTTTCAAACCAAAGATACCTGTGCAGCGTACTCTTGGGCAGTACAAGTCTTGGCACCCAGGAGCTTCACCAGTGGGGAAATTGCACCAGCAACTCCGAATAACCTCCTGGTCTCTGGTGAAGATGCCATGTAACAAACAGAAGCAGCTGCAATCTGCTGCACTGTGACTGGTCCACTTTGGAGTACCCCTACAAGTCGTGGTAAAAACCCTGCTGCAATGAGAGCTTCAGAATTTGCAGTGCAAGCTGCCAAGTTGCGCAGTACCCCCATACCTATTTCCTGGCGTCGAGGATCAGTGGCATTATCCAGGAATCGTAACAATGGTTGGATGCCACCCTCTTTCACAATGTTCCACCGGACCTTGTCATCACTTACAGCCAAGTTCTGCAATGTTGCAGCAGCATTCTCTTGTGCTAGATGTGTGCCTGATGAAACCAAGTTAATGATAATAGCAATTGCCCCATCCTCCACTATGGTTGTTCTAAGCTCCTGCACTGCTGCAAGGTTTCTCAAAGACCCTGCTGCAGCAGCCTGTGCTGCAGGTGTGCCTAGCTGACATATTTCTACCAGAGCAGGTATTCCCCCATGTGCAGCTACTGCACATGCATTCTCCGAACCTGCTGACAGGGCCTGCAGGCTCACAGTTGCCTTCTCTTGAGCAAAGGAGCTCCCAGACTCAAGGAGACGAACAAGAGGAGCTATACCACCTTCAGACACTACCTGATGCTCACAGCTGTCATTCAATGCGAGCTTACAGATGGCAGCAGCTGCTCTCTCTCTCACACAAGGCTGGCTGGCATCTAGCAATTGCACAAGCACTGCAACTGCACCCTGGCTGGCCACCATCAAGATGTTCTTGTCCTCTTCTGCCATAAGCTGAATCATGCTGTCTAGTGCTCTTTGCTTGCACTCAATGCCTCCTATTTGAAGGTGGGAAAGCAGATCTCGGATGTTCAAGCGCACTGCCTCTCGTGTTGATTCAGGGGTTATTCTACACATTGTCAGAGGATTCTCTTGCATAATCCCGCTTTTAATCATCAGCTGACAGTCATGAATATGAAAGTCAAGTTTCCCAGTGAGTGAGTCCAGATCACTCTGCATTTGAAGTTTGCCACCATAACTTAACTCTGTGCATTTTCTCGCAAGCACTTGTGCTTCTTCCAAGGTCACGACAATTCTCTGCAGTCAGCAAGAATTCAAAAACTCTTCTTAACACTAGGACAGTGAGAGAAACATCTGATCAAGGAACTGCAACCTCCATGCAAAGTTGACAGTCTGCATATCTTTGTGGAATAACAACAAAAATTCATGTGAAAACCATGTCTGTTACCAGTGGAAAAAAAGATCTGCTCATGGAGACATGAGAAAAAAGCTTTACAACCCAGCAGCCATTACATATCTACAAAATTCTTCATAAGTACCAACAACTTCTCTATGATGGCAACCTTCATGTCAGCCTGAAGAGAATTGTGAGATGACAACTCAGTGATGAGGTTGTGGAGAGTTTCAAATCAGACAACATAATAAGCAAACAGGAAGACACTGGAATCCTAACCCTAACAAATAGACAAAAGCAAAAGAAAAATAAACTGAGTGGTTCGAACAACAGCCACAGTGCACCACACATGCTCCTCCCAATAGGATGCTCAGACAGAGGTATTCTAACTGCAAAACCATGAAGGAGTTGTGCACCCGATGGAAAAAATAACCAGACCCAGGGACGAGGATGATGATGATCACCTGTAGAAGATCTTTGAATACTGTGTTGTCATCAAGGCATCGGAGATGTGCCATCTCGTTCAGTAGTGCAGGTAGTTGCAAGAAGCGAGGAGTTATGGTCATCCATTTCCCTAAAAACGCTTTCACCAGAGAGGCCTGAGCGGGAACGATGGCCAGAAGATGCAGTGCCCGCCTTACTAACAAATTCTCCTCTGCTGGATTCATCATCATGTCATCATCATCATCATTATCATCATCATCATTATCATCATCATCATCTTGTAGCAGTCCTTCTTGCTTCTTGGCCTCCTCCTCGTCGGACTCGTTGCCCTCTCCGATGATGATGATGATGTCTTCACCAGCTACCATAGTTTTTGTCTGCTGGACCTTGGTAGAAGCAGCACCATTCACATTTCAGATTGGAACTACTCCAGTACCGCAGACTGAGATTCGAGCATGCAAAAGAAACATGCTCATTACGCAAACAAAAGTGTAACATGACAGATGGACAAAGAACAGTTTTCCTCATTCATGTACAAGTCTACTGAGCTCGGAAATGGCAGAAGAAGAAGAAATACTAGTACCTACGTCGGTTGTTTTTCAACTCGTAAGAAAGGCGAGCAATGATAGGAGCGCTTGGCCTTCCATGACGTTCCGACGACCGACCGGACTCGTCCCTAACTTGTCGCCACCACTGCTGCTACGACCTCGTCGTAACAACACCTTCTTCTTCTTCTTCTTCCCGAATTCATCAAACTTGGTTTCCTCGTCAGACTTCCCATTCTACCAAGCACTCCTCCATTCTTCCTTTGCTCTCTTTTGCATGTATATCTCAACAAGCAGAAGAGCTCTATCGAAACATGCAGAAAAGCTCTATCGAGACATGCAGTCTAAGGCCAAACTCCGTTTCAGGCACGACGGGACCCCTCCTCAGACCACGAAAAGAGCGAAAACACGGACGAGTCCACGGACGGGAAACAAAACTGTTCACAGTAGGAAATATCTAACAAAGCCGCGCATCTCCACTCCAAACAGGTCGCTACAACAACAAGACGAACTGCAACTTCTTCTGCAGAGTCGAGGACGATAACAACAACAACATAAACCTCTCACGCCTGGTTAGTGCAAGCTCCCTCACCTCTACTAAATGCAACAACATCCACACCAAATAACAACAAATGCACAAGCCGTCTCCTCCTCCTCCCTCGATCATCAAGCACCCCTCCTTGGCGAGGCAAAAACAGTCAACCACAACAACAACAATAACAGGAGGGAAGTGGTTCAAAGCAAGAAACGGATGACAACAAAAAAGGACACGACGAGCATAATTTTTTTTAGCCTAGTAGACATCAGGGGAAGCAGCAAGCAAGCAGCGGAAAAAAACCACAGAGAGAGTAATAAAACATCAAACAACAAAGGAAGCGAGCATCAGCTTACAACAGGCAGCCAACGATGATAGAAGTCAAGAAACAAAGCTCAATACCTGGGATGACGATGAGGAGGAGGAAGAAGTCTGTTGCCCGTAACTCTGCCTCTCTCTCTTTCTGTCTCTCTCTCGCAGTATGTGCAGTGCGCAGAGTGTGTGTGTGTGTGTGTGTGTGTGTGTGTGTCTGTCTCTGTTTCTCTGTCGCTCTTCCTTCTCTCGCAGGGAGTGCCTGGCTCTGTGTGTGTGTATTTCCTGACTGTGGGTACTAGTGTTTTGTGCTTTTCACAATCGAGTTGTACCTTGGAGTCAGTTGTCTTCACCAATTTTACTCCAAACAGGACAAATTTCTTTTTGTCCTTTTTGTTGTCACTCCAGGTGATCTTGGTTGGTGGAAATACTTAGGTGTTTTATTTATTAATTAATTAATTATATAAACCCATCTCTTGAACTTAGCAGGGTTTTTTTTTTTTTTTTTTTTTTTTTT
>Ga0116227_10008886_pt1 | contig 18598 bp, 12 predicted proteins | sample S1TSphgellanicum_FD_89693 | JGI IMG/M metagenome (GOLD analysis project Ga0116227, IMG submission 89693) | Host-associated microbial communities from peat moss isolated from Minnesota, USA - S1T2_Fb - Sphagnum magellanicum MG | ecosystem: Host-associated > Plants > Peat moss > Unclassified... | reverse complement strand
GGGGGGGGGGGGGGGGGGGGGGGGGGGGGGGGGTGTTTGTTTTCAAGTTGTGTTTGGTGTGTAGAGTGGACTGTTCACTTTCCACTTGGACAGAGGACTTTCCATGCAAGATTTTCTTTTTTTGGGGGGCCAGATGGCGGGGTCAAAGCAATAAGTTTCCAAGTTTCTGACATGTTCCCCAAAATGTTCCCTTTAGCACCTCATTTTTATCCCATATGCTTTGGCAAATGTTGTCCTTCTTTCACATAGATAGCTGAGCCAAAGTTTAATAACCCTAAACTTCTGAATAGAACCTTCTACTTTAGGGACCTTCCGTCATTTCGTCTTTTGGAGTGATGGGCCAATCAAATTGGCTTGTTGGAATCCTCCCCCAAAAAAATTGAACTTGGGAGGTGCCTAATATACTGAATAGGAGAGAGGTGAATAGGCATGTGTGATAAAATGATCACAACGTTTTTGGTCATTTTAACTGAACATGAATAGGATTTAATAAAAAGAAGTCTTTACCAATGTTAGAGTGGAGATGCTCTTACACTTACTAATCTGTGTTGCCAATTTTAATAGGAATAAGGGACCTCTTGAGAGAGTAAGGGGCCTCTTCCTTTCTGAGGAGGCATTGTGAGTAAGGCAACATCAATGTATTAGGGTGTTCTAAAATAAGTGCCCCTCGGCTCCACCCTATTCTGAAGGTGTTAATCAATGTAAAGCGCTGACAGAAAACATTACATCTTCAATTTTTTCTTGTGATACCTGAAAAATACCCATTGAGTATCATGAGAAAATAAATGAAATAAATTAAATGCACACTCGGGCAAGCATTCCACTTTTCAAAATGCCTCACCATTGGTGGAGGAAAAGTTTTACTTGCTAAGGGGCCCTTCAGATACACTAGAATTCTTTTGCTGGTGCTTTATGCACAAAATATAAGGCATCTTCCAAATATATTGCAATTTTTTTCCAAGTGCTTTTGTCTTCATTCGTAGTGGCCTTACATTAAACCTAGCCCTTATTACTCCCCAAAAGTTGATCACTTCTACACTCCTTCAAGTGATCCACATGGCCCCATATCACCCATAGGTCATTTTCCCCATCCCCTTTTGCAAAATCAACACTTTTGCAAACTTGAAAAATAAATCAAAATCAACCTTAATGATATCAAAGATCAAGGGTTTAAAACACTTGCCTAAACAAAAGGAAAAGTGTGGAGGGCTAAAAGGAAACATTTTCAATAATCTCAACATGCATTTTCACTTGAATATTGGATGTTAAACATTCAACATAGAATTCCAAATATTAATTCATGGATGAATCAAAAGACATTTTTGTCAAAACAAGCTTTAAAATATTGTAAGTTAATGGTTCAAACTTCACATGCCCAAATAAAATCTATCTATGAAGCAAGGTAGTTTGTTTTGTTTGTCACGTTGCTAAGATCTCCCAAATCATGGCACTCCATGCTGTGCTCTTGGTATCTTTGGAAAGCTCTCAATGAGTATGGGTGCACTGCCTTGGTTTGAGACTGTTGGGACCTATTGATTATTGAACCATTTTCTCAATGAAAATTAAATAAAAATCGAAACTGAAACTGCATTGGAATTTGGAGGCATTCTTGGTGTTGTTGGAAAACCCTTGGTGAATCGTATTTAATAGAGTTTGTTTCATGATTTTCAGAGCTAAGGTGTGGAAGATATTGATTTTTGAATGAATTTTGTTGTTGAAAATTCAAACAAATTGCAAAAATTAATTTTCGAAGGAAAAATCAATTGAACCTTCAATGTGTTCGTTCACACTTGGGCTAAGGGCACAAGCTACACTAGTGCATATTAATTGGTACATTACTATCTCAAAATGTAGGACATCATGTAAATTAAGGAGTCTTGAACATTTATAACATGTTGTCAATTTAGGCAAATCATGCTTAAGTTGCATAATCTTTAAGACATTACAAGGCTTTTGATGTGACATTAAAACAATGAACTTTTAGGTGCACTTGCTCATGTTTTTTTCAAGGTTATAGTTATTTAAAACTCTAGAACACCAACTGTTCCAACTTAGAAAATGAGTTTTCAAAACTTTTGAGAAATTTGGTGAAATTTGATTTTGATGTAAAAGTCATGAAACATATATATATATATATACATGTGGTGGAATAATGCATCCTACAAAGTTATAATCATGATGAATCTCAATGTTGAATTGGGTTCAAATTGCATTAAATCCTTTTTTCAATTCTATTATGTAATTCAAAATTAAACATAGGATTTTTAAGTTAATGAAATGGTACGATCTTTTAGTATTTTGAAGTTTCCACTACTTGAACTCCAAAACTAAAAAAATGTGTAAAATTCAAGAGGTTTTCACTTTGTGCTCATATCCATAAATTTTATGAAATCCACCATTTGGGAAGCACGGGGACACATCATATTTTCTTGAAGGGTTTTCAGTATGGAAACATTTTTTGGTCTACTTTTTAATGATTTTTCCAAGTTGCATTCATTTTTGTCACGACAAGAACGCTCAAAATATATTATTAAATTGATATGGTGGTTTGATATATAAATATATTTTTCAAAGGTTTTTTGGTCCTTATGGTCTTTTATTATTACATGTTAATGAAAAAGCCAAACATTTCCATAACATCAAGTTTGAGATAAAAAATTGCATGTGTTACATTCTATCACATTTCTAATGTATAATCCTTGACTTTAAAATTGTTTCGATCTATTAAAGTTTGTTTTTGTAATGGATTGGTAATGGTTTAATGTATATTTTACATTTTAATCTCCATATATGGAATGCACATGCACATAATTTAAAGTTATTGTTTGTTATTGCAAAGTAAAAAAGAAAAATTGTAACCATGAAAAGTCTAATGAACAACACAATCCATTATTTGGTTATCTATAAAGTAGGTTGCAATGAGAATTAAAACCCCCCATTTGACCAACACTAAATCATAACAACAAACTAGGTGATCCCATGTTACAAATGAAAATAACAAGCAGCTAATCTCAAATTTGCAACAAAATTGGTGTTCTAGGTAGTTTGGTCCATGGTTGGTTCATTGAGCTTTTTCTATTTTCTTGTAAACTTTGTACATAAGCTTTGCATTCTATTTTGGCATTAGACTTAGAATCAATGCTCCCATTTTGAGCTTGAAATGAATGTTTATTAATAGGCTTTTAAGATGTTGAAGACCTAAACACAAGGAAATCAACCTTAGAGAAGCAACACTTGACAAAAAGAGACATGCAATGAGCTTGAACTCCTCTTCCTTTTAGACCTAAACTTGAAATTTCTCTCTATTTTGGCATTTTGCACTTCTCTACCATTTGTGCTTTGCTATGTTTTTGAACTTTTTTTCAATTGGTGAGTCATAGTTACTTATTTATTTTAGGTGGTGATGCCATGTGAATACATTTATCCATTGTCATTTACCAAGCAAGAGAGTAACAACATTGCATGGTCTTGACTATGACTTAATTTGAAAAGAAAGGGTATTTAATTTTGAAGACTTAGGATTAGGTTAGGTTTATTCCTTTGTCACCATCTTGTGATACACTATTTCTCCCCATCAACAATGGGTGATATGCATACAATTTCAATAAAAAAGGTGATTCAACACCTTGCAAATTACATTGGTGAGCTAGGACACAATGTTCATGGGTGAGGACATTTTGCCCATGAAATAGACAAAAAAAAGGTGGCATTTAAAATTAAATTAAAAAATGAAACAATTTAAAACATAAACAAAAGAAAGTAAATTGAAAGTATTTTAATGTATCAATATGAATCCACTGTGCCCTAAATTGAATTTAAGGTAAGTTGTATATAAAATTTGAAAAACTTTAGTATAACAAAAAAAGATAAATAAGTTTGAAATTGAGTTATCAATATGGTGTTCAAAGATATTTTTTCATTAGAAAAAAATATATATATATACTTAAAATATGAAGCTCATTGTATATTCAAAGGCATAATAATAAAACTTTAATATATATTTAAAAACATATTCAACACATGTTTAAAATAACAATACAACAACTCACATTATGAAAACAAAGGTTCACAATTACTTGCATTTATAAAAACTTACTAAAACAATGAGAAATTTGAAGATGAATGCAAATTAATGAAAAAATATTCTATCTTTGATCATTAAACTAAAAAATTCCATGTACAACCATCTCATGATGAGATTTATTGTTATTTTAAGTTTATTTTCTTGCTATGTTTTTGATGACTACCAAAGTAGTCCAATTGTCTATTTTATCTAGCTTGCACCCTCATGTTGGTATTGACAAATTCATGTTGCATTAGTAGAAGGATTGCAAGGTTTTACCCCTTGGGCACCTTGATGTTCAAGTGGAGGTTCTTAGGTACATATCATAATCTTTTGAGTTTTGAAGTTTTTTTATTACTTGCTTCAAATGCCTATGGTGATTGTTTTCAAATCTTTGTACAATTCTTTTGTAATATAGTTGTAGTTTGTCTATTGCAAAATATAAGAATTGATGTGCATATCTTGTGAATATGAAGGTTACATGTTAGCCTTATTCATAGTTGGGGTACCAAAAAAGATTGTCTAATGGAAAAATGATTGCAAAGGACCAATTTTGATTTTTATAACATTTATTCGATTGTAATAATTTTTGATTGTTGTATGCCTACAATTAGAATGATGGCATGTTCAATTAATGAAAATATCTAATGATGGATTATATACAATGTAAATGTCTTTTTGAGTCCTTTTAAATAATGAGAATCCTTGTTTTAATTATATGTTTAAAAAATAGAATAAATCAAAATGCATTAAATAATACAATTGATTTTTTAAAATTTTAATTTATGGATAAACAATGTTTAGATATAAGTTTAGTAATGTTAATTGCATGCATTTGATTAGATTCTACATCATACAAAAATATTGAAACCACATAATTCATTACAAAGGGTTACAAGGAAAATAATTATTTTTTTGGGTCATTTGGTTGGTTTTTTGTATTCATAGCACTATTAAGGAATGTCACACATTTTTTTAATCAAGTTCACTATGGGGCTTTAAAAGTGAAATTTGTTCACCCAACCTTAATCATTTCACCTTCGCTAAAATTATGTCATTATGTAGTCATCGTGTTTCACTAATAGTTGAAATAATTCATTACAATATGTAGATTTGTTTTGATGTTGTCTTAGGTAGGTTGTAGATAGAAAGATAAGTAAATATTTATATATAGGTCATAGGTGATAAGTATAAGTATGTAAGGCAAACACATTCACACCTTGATTTTCTTGAACCCATTGAACTTTTTGGAACTCAAGTTGTGAAATAAAAACAAATCTCCTCCCTTTCATCTTATTTTCTAATTTATATATATATGAGAATTGAACTTTAGGCAAAACCATATAGGAGTAAATTGAGGTGCTATTGGGAACATCTTGACGAACTCTTTGGGAACCTGATAGGAACCTTATGGAAACATGATGAGAACACATTGGGAACAAGGGAAAAAAAAAATCCCCAACCCCAACCCCAACCCCTCCTCAAAAAGAAAAAAATTGGACCCTTTGTGAGTGCATGCTGAACCTTCTCATTGGCTGCATGTAATTTTTTATTTCCAAAACCGTTTGTCATCATTTTTGGTCTGGGCTAATGGCATGGGCACAAACTGTGGGACTTGAACTCATTATGCTAATGAAATACCGATACTTTTTGTGACTACCATAATAATAATGTGTCTTATCCCAACTTCCAAGCTGCTCTGCTGCAGATTTCAAGAAGTAATTAAAATTGTACTAATTTTCACTCCATGTTTGTTTGGAAGATGTTAAATTGGCCTAAGATTGTAAATGCAGATTTTTTTTATCTCAGCCTGGCCTTTGCCTGGTTTGTTTTTACCTCGTGATACCTAAACACATTTTGGGTTCATGTTATGCATGTTTTGACCATGTTATCAGTCTGTAACAAGTCACTGGGCATGTTATGTGCCCTTTGAAACATTCATAACATGGAATGTTATGAGTGCACAATGTGCCCGAGTATCACTCAATTTTTTTAAGAAATATGAATGGGGCAAAGGGCAGACTGGAGGAATAAATTGTGGCAGTCCTTTTGTACTGACTGCATTTACAATCTTAAGTCGATTTAACAATTTTTGGTTATTGACAGGTGAGGAAGGTGCATCTGTAGATAAGTAGACTAAATAAATGAGAACAAAAGGATGGAGGGAAGAAGATGTTAATTTCTTTACACATGAGAATGGTAGCTCTCCGGTGGACCAGTGTGTTTGTTTTGGGCAAAATTTCATCAAATTTTTACCTATACAAAGGATTTTCCATGGAAAACATGGCCCACATTCGCCAGATTTTGAAAAAAAAAAAAAAGTTTTTAAATCACCAGATTTTTGTGATAAGTTCTAGTAAGTAGCCAAGAAGATAGAAGGATTCTAGTTTTTTTCTACTTTCATATCTAGTCTGTAGCCAAATCTGGCTAAATCATCTTATGGACGATCACCACTTCAGCTACATCACAAAGTTGAAAAAATAAACCCTGCTCTGTACTCTTCCTTGTTTCTCAATGCCTTACCCTCAGGTTGCCGGCCCTGTGCCTAGACACCTCAAAATAGAGAAGGGCCTCTAAGGCAGCCACAGTGAACCAGAACCCACCAGCACACCATGAAGGATGGATGGTAAGTGGTCAGGAAATAGTTTTCTTGTTGGGTTCCAGTTCCTGAGCTAACCACCATGGATGGTTAGCTAGCTTTTTTTAACTACTTACCAACTTGTGGGTTGTTAGTAGGTAGGTAGTAAATACAATCCTTACATATGCATAAACTATAAACCATCATCTACTCAACTAGTAGTTATCTATTTTCTTACCTATCTACCTATATATGAGACTTATTTCTCACAAAATTGGTTACCAAGGTGAAACCAAATATTAACTTGGTTAAGGCTCATCCACAACTGAGTAATGACAGGCATCCAGTGCATGGTGTGATGGTGGGTGCTGGTCCACTGTGCCCGCAGCTCCTCACCTTTGGACATTGTAGTGCATAAGGATTGTTTTCATCTTGCCCAGCAGCAAATTGAGCAGAGACCCTATTTCTAACTACCTAACCATTTGATCCAGGTAATTTTGTTTTGAGGGGGGGTGATTCCAATCTATTTAGGTTTCTAAACATTCCTAAAGGTTTCATCTTTGCGACAGTAAAAAAGTTTGGCTGAACTTCTAGTACAGCAAGGCACCACAAACACGCTGCTGGCCGTGCCAATAGATAAGATGTTGTACATCTACCTACTCTGTCCACACTCTGAACACCAAAACAATCCGTTCCAATCTAAACACTTTCACCAAAGAAACCAGTTCACCTAATGTGAAACCGGTTCTAATAAGGTAAAACTTTCAAAAGTTGGATCCAATGCGATAGTCCCTGCTCCTGTGGGGGCAGGGCCCAACAAACAGGGCAAAGTGGGTTGCAGGTTCGGGCAGCTTTAACAATGTCATCATTTATCAGATCTAATTTTAATTTTAAATGTTTGGTGGGAATAATTTTTGGGGTCATTTATGTTCGGCAGTGAAAATAATAATAATAAGAATAATAATATCTTATATTTCAGCATTACACAAAATACTGAAGCTAGCGTGCTTGAGAGGTTTCTTTCAGATTTTTCGCATGATATGATAGGCACATATTTATCAAATGTTTTCTTGACAACTCTAAAAGGTAATTAATTAGTGCTTAACCAGTCTAGGTACTAGGGTATTAGGCACCTAGGACCCTGATACCTAGGCGGCTGTTTACGAAATCTGCATCACTGAAGCAAGCAGATTAACTACTTTGCGTCACTAGGGTTATGATACCATGACGACACATGACCTCATAAAGTTCTTTAGTTGTCAGTCACACTTTCATCATGCCAGTGCATTTCTGGCAAAAGAAGCAAGCGGATAGTCCTTGCAACCTAAGTATGTAAATGAATAGATATAGTCCTGGCCGAACTCCCCCAAGGCCTTCAGGACTCAATATATGCAAAATGATGGTGCTGACTCACTCCGCACAACCTTCTCAATCTCCACCTAACAGATGAGGCTTTCTATCATGTGATTTGTTGGCCTTTGCCTACCAAGGCAAGGATATTGTGTTTAGATTCATTATTGAGTATAGTAGCTTAAGGGATTTATTTTAGCCCCTAGGTAATAATAATAGGGTCTATTTTTATATGAGGATTTTTTGAAAGATGATATTTTTGGCTTGTGTTGAAACTTGAGATAAGTTATATAGAGTTATAATATCTTGAAAGATTATATTTTTGCATAGTGAAATATTTGAGTTTTCGTAATTCTTCTTCTTTCGCCTTAACATACTTTTTTTTAACGTAAATGGCAAGGCCACAGTGTGACACACCCCTTGTTAGTTATAGAAATATCCAGAATTGTATTCTTTTATTTGTTGTTATCTCTTTGAATTTGCCAAACCTTTAAGTGTAGGGCAAAATAAACCGTATGCCAAAAAGAATTAGGCCAATAATTCTTGTAAATTAGATGCCATGCAAAGGGTTCTTTAATGTAAAATATCCTCCACCTATACTATGAATTGATGATTAGATTCTCTTTTGGAAGGTCCCCATTGAAAAGGTTATGCTCAATGTTTTTTTACCAATAATTTTTTTGACAAAAATTGGGAAAAATGATAAGAAAAAAAGCCTAGTTATGGTTGTAACTTCCTTATACTTTTTACTTGAGGGACAATAGCCCTAAGTGTATAGGGAGCTGGCAAACATAATGCCTTACCCTATGTATGTGGGTAACATGATATAGGTGATGATATAAGCATCAAGCCAGTATAATATTTGATTATGAATTGTTGAGGCCAATATTTGGACTAGGTGTGCTTAATCCTAAACCCTAATAGGCTATAGCTTTGGACTTTGAACTTCCATACCCACCTCGTCCAAATTTTGAACTAGCTGATAGGAGGATGCAATAAACTACCTTAAATTCTAATTATCAGGTAATGCTAATTACCTTGATGTCTTTTGTTGATGCAGGGCTAGAATGAGTTGGAGGTGAGGCTACATAGTGAGAGAGTTGGAGATTTTAGGTTTTCAAATGATAATGATTATATACTTGGTAGTAAAATTTGATGCTCAAGATGTTACTGTTAGAAAAATATTATGATGTGTTTCAGTTTATGCTGCCATGACTCACAAAGTGTGTGATTGATCCCAACATTACTAGTGATTATTTCTTTAGTTTGGGATGATTATTTGTTGTACTTGAAAGTGAAAATGGAAAGCATTTTGAAATACAATGAGTTTTTCACATATTGGTGATGTTCATGTTCAATACTTGCTAGTGTTAATCTTTTCTCTACTTGTTACATTTGTTATGCTATCCAAAAATTCAAATTTATTTATACACATCTTAATGGTATGTAAAGTTGACAATTTGAAATACAATGAGTTTTTCACACATTGGTGATATTCATGTTCAATACTTGCTAGTGTTCATCTTTTCTCTACTTGTTACATTTGTTATGCTATCCAAAAATTCAAATTTATTTATACACATCTTAATGGTATGTAAAGTTGACAACTTGTCTGCTACGTATAAAGTTCTAGTATTGCATTTGTTGGAGATTTACATAGCATTATCATATTTGTATGTGATAAACCATATACTTGCCTAACATTATTAATAACATGTTGAATCTAATAACCAATTGAAAAAGTCCACTGTCAAGGTCTCTTATCAGCATAATGCACAATAGAGAGCATAGCATCGCCCACTATAAGCATTGAGCCAAAATTACAGACCCCCCAATCCTACTGACCCACTTCAATGGAGTCCTAATTCTCAATTTCAACAGTTCCAATAGTGAATGCCCAAGGGTTTAGGGTTTAGAAAAAGACAGACTGACCATAACACTAATGGGGAAGTAAATCTGTCATGAGGACACTAGAGGAGGAAGTGCACAGGAAAAGATAGGACATAAGTCCTTGCTTAGTTGCCCATACCAAGTGGCTAATGGCTCATGTCATGGTTCAGCTACCAGAGGCCAATGATGACAGTTAAGAGTTTGAAGAGATAGTCCATCAAAAGTTCCCAACATTGCCTTTCCAGAGCAAACATTCATGAACTTCAAATCTCTGGAGAGTTCCACTCAGCCTGTGAGGCGCACCAAGAATTTGCACAAAGCCCTGCTGAAACTCGGATATATTCAAGCTGTTTTTTCATAACACTAGATCAAACACAACAGCATCCCACCAAGAGCCTCATCTCCACATCTGCTAGGTAGCCTGATAAAAAGAGAGTGGGGTGCAAGTGAAGAATCAGCAAGTCGATCAAAAGTTGCTCATCATCACTACATTCCTCTGCATCTATGAGTAATCATGACATACGTGAGTCAAATGTTCTTGTGGGCAATAGCCTTATTGACATGTTTGACAATTGTGGGAGCATGGAGGACACACAGAGCATACTGAACAAGAAGTGCACATGCAATATGATCAATTGGAATTCCAGCTTGTAGCAATGCAGGCCTAAAAGATGAAGGCCACTTTGAGTTCATGTGTTCATTTTACACTATTTCATGCTGGCCCTTTACATGAGGAAGAGCATTTTATTCATCACAGATGCCTTGTGGGCCAGATTCTTGTGTCTGGATGTCCTTGCTTGGTGCTGGCACAGTATATAGTGATGTGGAGATGAGAGAAACACATTGCAAAAAAAGAGTGTTGGAATTGGACCCCGCAATTGGACTGTGGGCTGCATGGGCTCTGTGTTATGATCTGGATTCTAGGGCAATATTTTGCAACAGAAAGGAAAATGGGTGTGGAGCAACAGTTCAGGTGCACCTGAATTAAGGTAAATAGTGCTAGGTGAACTGCTTTGTAGTGACCAGATGCCATGTTTTGGAGAGAGGATGATGAACGGTATTGCAACCCCACTGATCAGAACACCATTGGCACTTGCATTGGATGCTAATACTGTGCAGTCTTATGTGACCTTTAAGAGCTTTGCAAATAGATCTGGCTTGAAATCTTGCTGGACTTATGAGCACTTCGGTGCCTACAGGAACACATTTTGGGAGAACCCAGATCTGTTAATTGCTGTTCCTCTCTCAAACCTAAGTGCCTGCCTCAAAGGCTAGCTTCAAGTCAACACTCTGATCCTTACACCTCTCAAAACTCTAGTATCATGGCCCAATCTTCAGCTAGACCCTTAGCTATGGGTGGGTTTGACACTAATCAACTTCTAAAGATGAGTTTGATACATTAGCCAAACTCCCCAAAACTCCCATGCTTTTGGTTGAAAGTAACAAACGATCTATGACAGAAATGTAGTCATAAGATACTGTCATACTACAGTTGCCATGAGAAATGTTGTTGGCCATAATGTACACATGGCTATAATAAACATTACATTTCAACTGCGGTTGTGCTGCATAACACTAGCACTTCTAATCAGAGCTCACACAAGTGCAGGCCATGACCTCCCATGTTGCAAACCTTGAAATTCTGAGTGTTGAGGGGAATGTTCACACCAAGAAGTACTACAAATACCTCCTCCATGACATACTCCCATTCTCCCAGAATATTATCTCCCACACTGAGCTTCACATTTGACACAAAAAAAAACAAAAGTGATGATCAAGAAGATGCTTTGTCTCAAGATGTTCTCTTCACTTTTTCTCTTCATGACTAGAGATTTCAATACATCTTTGGCAGATTGCATACCATATTAAGATGGTGCAACATGGGGTGTGAATTGAGATGGTGCGCTGCAACATCTTCAGCATTACGGTCAACTTTGAAAGACAAAGCAAGCTCATAAATGCCTGCAGTGGTCACTGAAAGTTCTCCCCCCAAAGAGGTTAGGGCCCTCTGACACCAACCACAACATGCAGAAAGTGGATTGTATTATCCGGTGTTTTGGAGATCATCCTTGGTCCCCAATCTCAACCAAGCTATGGCAGCAAAAACAAGAGAAACCTTGCTCACTTCTGAATTTGTTCTACCACAGACAGGCATGACAAAACAGAATTTAGAGAATGCACCAGATGTTGGTTGGTAAAGGAGCAAGATCAGTAATAATTTAGGTTCCAGACTGACTCCATCAGCATAAGAGTTGTGCTCCCACTACAGGATAAGTTGACAGCTAGAAAGATAAAGAAGAAAAGCTTTGAACTCACCAAAGAGAATGCCCAACTGGCACACAGCAGGGAAGAGTTCTCACATTGCAATGACCACCAAAGAAGACAAGAAATGACCAAATTGTGCAACCTTCAAGTCACAGGCACCACAAAGGCTTCACTCCACAATCTGGACTCCACAAAGAATCAAAACAAGAAAAACAGTTCCACTCAAAGGTCTCAACTGACATCTTGCACACAAATGAACTTCAGATCCAAGTCAAAGTGAGAAAGAGAAACCTACAAGCAAAAGAATGGGATCCCCATTATGAATATGGCACTTTCTCTGGCTACTAATGGAGCAGAAACAACACATCACCATTTGGGTTGAAATCCTATATTTTTGAACCTACAGATGAAATCCAACCACTTGCCATGCAGAAGAAACTGACAACAATGTCCATCTATGGATCATTGATTGTGGACAAAGAGCGCAGGACAATCTCCTAAAAAAATGAACAACCAGTTCCAATACACTTGGGGTTTTCAATCCCTAGGGCCACTTACATTTTTACGTTCAAGTTGGATTGATGATCCTCAAGTTCACATATAACAAACTTGGAATCCAGATCCTCTTCTTGCAAACTTCAAGTTGTAGTGCAAGACCACATGCAGAATAAAAAAGAACATTAGAAAGATCCAACTCGAGTTCAAAATTCAACCATTTCCAACAATCCAACTTTATTCTCATTTCATTTACAATTGAAGCAAACCAGTTGTTTCTTTGCAAATAACCTGCATGTCTGCACATCTAGTGAGAAAACTCCACACATCACATTCAAGCTGTAACATTGATGTGTAATGAATCCTTGCTTTCCCCTATGAAGAACAGGTGTCATTTTATGTACAACTCATCTGTACATCCCTTGATAGAGTTGAAACTGAAAAAAGGAAACTGCTCCCAGGGTGGATGATAAAGCAAATTAGTAGATCTCCTACAACAATTGACTAAGGAACCTTTCAATTAACTCCCTTTTCAGAACTGTCTGTTCTAAGTCCAGCTACTTTGCCTTGCAGCAACCTACAAATATTAGATGCAACCACAGAGGGGCTTCAGACCTTCTAAGAATACAGGAGACAAAGGGATGCCATTCATCAACACACCTTCCTGTAAGTTGTGTGTTGCTCCAAGGTATCTAATGACTTACATGATTCTAATTGTACCAACCTTTGGAACAACATTGGACTCCCCAATCTTCTGAAGGTCAATGCATCAGCCAATTCCTCAGAGGCAAAACGTCACTTCATCTTGGAGCTGCAACTCCAGAGGCAAAATGAAGGAATCACACAGTTCAAATAGAAGGGATGGCTGCAGCTGTGGCATAAAATGAAATAATCTCACTGCAGAACCTAATTTTCACCAGGAACTGTACTAGTAATATACCTATGACATATGTGGTCTTAAATGTTATAGTAGTTTCTTCTACGCTTCCCAAGAGGAGGTGAAGGAGGAGGAGATTTGTCAAGATGAAGATCAGGGACAATAAATGCATCACCAAAATCTGGTATGAGAGCTACTTCCTGCTTCATGTTCTTGATGGGGCCAATCATCCTGGTGGATCTTGATAACCCAGAAGCACTTGGAGGTGATGGTAACTTAGGAACCTCATGAAATGAGTCTTCATAAAATATGCTGAGATCAGCTGTCCAATCGAAGTCTCCAAAAGTTGCAACATCAGCCTGCAAAAATCAAAACACACATTTCATCATCATAAAAGTTCTCTTGGACAAATCTGTCAAACAGTTTCCACATAAAGATATTCACAAATTACACAGCATTTGTGTTCAGACATTACAGTAAACCATACTAAATGCAAGGTTGTGTCACCAAAAATCCAACAACAAGAGCTCCTGTTGCCGGTTTACAGTATAAAAGAAACAGAAAAAATTATGGAATGAGTAATTTACAACAGCACCACAAGTCACAACACAGTACCTTGGATGATCCCATGTTGGCTGCGTTGCAGTCCTCAGCCAAATCTGCTAAGTTCAGTAACTCATCCACTCTCCAGTTAGATGCTGGCTCTGTCAGAGAATCTGTAATGCTATTCTTTCTTAGAATCCCAGGGCTGCCCTGAGGCCCTGCACTGAGAGAAGTTCCCATGATTTCTCCTACTTTCGACACATAGCCTCCTTGCGTTTTCGATTGAGTAACAGGCTGGTAGGATGGTGTGGAAAGAGGTGGTTGAACGTTGCTAGGCGACCTGACACTCATGACTGGATTCATCCTACTAGGGGTAGAAATCATCTTGGAGGAAGGCACGCTACTCTGAGGCCTTTCTTCAGGAGCTGCTTCAGCTACCTCCTGCACAGTCAAGGCCTTCAACGCGACTCTTATTCCTGGTATCAAAAACCGCTTATGGCTGGAAGAGAAAGAGTTGGCCGAGTGGATCGACAAATCGCAGTCACGGCAAAGGAGTGCTCTATCCTCCACACAGAAAAAGAAGCCAGACTTCTCCTACACACAAAAAAAGAGCATCCCCTCAGTCACCGTCTATCTCCACTGGAAAACAGAATAAAACACAACACACTCTCGCTATGAACGCTTTCACAGGTGATCTGATTCAAGGTTCTCAACAAAAGTGAACAAGGCCTGGATGCGAATTCATGCTGCCCCTCTATCCGCCCATGCTGTGTTCGCTGTTGCTAAAGACACTTCAGAAGAAAGAAGCTACGCGGCTCCTCGTCTTCGCTCCGACCACACGAAAGCATGAAACAAGCAGAGTATTTCGCAGAAAACCGTGTAGGAAGCAAACCTGGCAAATGTCACAGCGGGGAGCATCAGTAGGCGCCATGAGTGGAACCCGCTGGTGCTTGTTGGCAAGCTTGTTGGCGGCATGCACTTTGGTGTCACAATCGGTGCACAACGCAGCTTCGTCGGCACAACAAATGACCGTGGCCTTCGTACTCTCACACACATCGCATTGGATCTTCATCGAGCGCGTAACACAGCCCTTCTTCACCTTTAGCCTTTCTCTTAGAATCCGAAACTCTTCTCCCTGCACTGGAAACCGCAACCGGAAAACTGCTCGATTACTTTTCCAAGGAAAAAAATTCCCTCTGAAAAATAATTCTCAACAACACGATCAAGCACCAATCGAGGGACAAGGAAAACAAAAACTCGAAAGTTGGCTCGCTCTCCAAAGCTTTGGTCTGCAAAGCACCCAGGAGTAGCGACTTGCTTTGCTTCGATTCCCAGAAAAATGCTCTTTCCAGCGCCCACAAAACGACAGCAGAAAGAGACACACACGAAACCTTCGAATGGTCGTGGTATTCTTAAGGCAAAGCAGAAGCTTTCAGAAAACCCAAATCTGCTCGCTCACAAAGGAAGGGAAATGAAGCAGAGAAAAAGTCTTCACAATCGATCGATCGCCTTGGACCACAGAACTCCAAAATTTCGACATAAAAGTTTGTAGAGAGAAAAAATAACCTTAATTTTTTATTTCAGAAATCAATCAATTTGAAAGCTTTGATAACCAGATTAGTAGTTGCCTTCGCAAGGCGGCACAAAGGCAAACCACCAGAGAGATGCTTAACAATTGATTCAAAGTCGCGAGGCCAACATCCAATCAGTAAAAAGGGATTCGGGTTGAAAGGCACGAAAAGAGACAGGAACGCAAATTTGGTAGCTATAAGAGCAGCTCCATTGGTGCTCAGTATTTGATCCTGCAAAAATATTTCTCACAGCGAAGTTTAGCTATTTACTTTCTTACATCTAAGAGCTAGCACCTAACGCGACTTGTGCGGCGGTATTAGGTTAATTCATAATGTCGTCATCAGATCACCTATATGATATATCCTTCGAAATCAGAGAGGAACGTAATCAGGAAACTGATAGCTAATTACACACGCCCATTACGCAAACCACAATGGGCACGTCTGTTTCCATTGTTGTTTGCTTCCCTTCCAAAGTTGGGTGCAGTTCGTATAGGGGAAGGGCCTGAGTACAGGCCCTTCCATGATTTGAGATCTGTGCCTGAGGCCGGTAGGCCGAGGGAACAGGTAGAAAATCTCAGAAGGGCCTGTACTCAGGTCCTTTTCCTAAGTAAAGCAGAGCTGGGATTTTTTCACTTTTTAACAATAAAGACAGGCTGGAGATCCCAGTAGAGCGTGGTTGGTACTTTCCACTGCATAAGATCCCACTTGCTGAAAACAGGTTTCTTCTGGTAGGTAAGTGAGCTGAAAATACAAAGGAAAAATCCAAGCAGTGCTGTACGGATCCTTTACCAATCCCAGTATTCGAAACCAACCACCGCCCTTGCCCAAACCGGATGTCATAACCAGTTGTTGAGGGGCGCCTCACATTCCGATTGGTTGGCTGGACCCTGGTTATATAACTCATAACCTGTGTGTGCCAGGTGACCATAGCTCATGGTTAGATGTTTGCCCATGGTAGCCAGTTGTAGTATTCTTGGATAATCGGGTAAGAAAATACTAATTGTGGGACTGTCAAAGGGGGTAGAGGGGTAATGGAGATAGTTTCAACTAAGCTTGATTGGCAAAATATTTTGGGAGAAGATGGCAATAATTGTTAGATTGAAAACTTATCAGTCGGCCGTAACAATGGATTTAGCGTTTAGGAACTATAATTCCAATAAGATTTCCTCAATTCAAAGAAGGTATTTGGTGACATTTTGGAAGGGGAGATGAACTAATTGATTTGTTGGGGGTGAATAATGGATGGAGGATAACAAAGCGTACAGAAGTCCATTAATTTTTCCTGCGGGCTCTTGTCATAAAGAATTTGTCAGGATGAATTTGTATGTGTGTAAAGAATGTAATTTTTCTTTCATGAAGTGGCGAAGAAAATCTTTTGCTTTGAAAGCTTTTTTTGTGTGGAAAAGCTGTTGAAAGTTTTAGCCCATTTGCTGAACGAATTCTGGTATCAATTGCAACAACTTCTTCAGACGAATTTAACGAAGCTCAGATTAAATAATAGAACACGATCTTAGTGGATGATGTGTCAAAAGTGTATGTGTGTGTGTGTGTGTGTGTGAGAAAAGTGTTCGACAGAAGGCCAGGAGGCTATTGTTCCTACAGACAGCTGGGGCCATGTGTGCCCAACAAGGGCGGCAACAGGAAGCTGCCACTGCAACTTCAACCCAAACTTTAACACAGATTTCTGGCAAACTGACCATTGGTCAAGAGGAATCTCCAATCACAGCAAATGTTAAGTGACTGGTAAGTCAATGTTCGGAGAGGCAAGTTTGATTTTGATTTGATTTCTTTTGGTGTTGCATTCATACTAAGAATGTTAGCTAATATCAAATCCTAAGTGAAATCCTACATGGCACACAATGTTACGTAAGTGCTAGACTAACATAAAATCTGCCCCCCCCCCCCAAAGAAGAAAAGCATTGATTTTGAAATTAAAATGCAATATCAGTTGGGCAACCCATAAAATGAGGTCAATGTTAAGTTAACACAAATGTTTTCTTATGTTTTCCTCCCTATTCTTTGTACACATATGGTGTGAATCCAAAATGAAAAGGGTAAATTATTATTTTTTTCAAAATCTAAATTTAGCTTAACATTAAGTTTGTGAATGAAAAGCAAACAAAACTAACTAGCATTTAAGTTTGTGCTACCTAATATAGATAACCTTTTTGTTTTATAATGTTAGTTAGATATTAAACTACTTAGCATGATAGGTCTCAATACTACATAAGAGAACTTAACAACTATGATTTATAGTTTCTTATGCTGCAAGTGGTTGATTGTGATTCAAATGATAACCCAAGTTGAAATGACAACCACATTGGGAAAGTATTTGAACAAAAGATTGGTGAATGTCTCTTATGGCCTTGAAGAGGTTTTTTAAAAAGTTGTATCTTTTAGAGCCTTGAAGATGGTTCCATTTGAGCCAACAACACAAAGGTCCACTTGTAGAGATTAAAATAACAAATTTTCACAAACACAGATTGAAATTCAAGAGAAACTATAAATTCAATTGTTCCAATCTTCATTTTAAAACAATAACTTGAAAATCAATATTGACAAGAAAACTATTATATGTATTTGCACATGATTATTTTGACCATCATGTGTCAAACTTAAAAGCATGCTAATATGTCAAGATGTAATAATAACTTGGGTGGGATGTTGATATTCAATGTGTAGGGGACATGATTTCACCAAAAAACTTTATGTCACATTTTTTAAAACCTTAAAATTTAGGAATAGACCCAAGTCTAAAGGGTGAGCCTTACTTTTGAGATTTACTAATAAGGGTTCTTCAAATTTTTGTATTCATTAGTTGGGGTGCTTCTTAAATTCATAATTATTATTATAATAATGAATTTCTTTGATTGGCCCATCACAAGAAAATTTTGAAACTTTGGAGACTCCCAAAATTAAAATTTTCACCCTCATTTTAGAATTGGAGAAGAGCATAATTCCCC
>Ga0116227_10008885_pt1 | contig 18598 bp, 9 predicted proteins | sample S1TSphgellanicum_FD_89693 | JGI IMG/M metagenome (GOLD analysis project Ga0116227, IMG submission 89693) | Host-associated microbial communities from peat moss isolated from Minnesota, USA - S1T2_Fb - Sphagnum magellanicum MG | ecosystem: Host-associated > Plants > Peat moss > Unclassified... | reverse complement strand
TAAGGTCAAACCTTTTTACTGGTTCATTCCAAATGTCATGTTATTTTCAATGTTGTTTGTATGTTTTCAATGTTTTAAGTGCATCTTGTTATATAGTCTACAAGATTGAAATGAAAGACAAAAGATATGGGACAAAAATTTTGTAGTCACAAATTAATTTGCAACTACAAAAATTATCCCATATCTTTTGTTTTTCTTTTTTAATGTTGTAAATTATATATTTAAATGTGCACACAATGAACGTTTTAATCACAAATTAAAATAAAATCCTCCTAAAAAACCAACCTACCTACATAGGCTTTACTTACCTACCTACCTATCTACTTATTTTAAGCCTATTTTATCTACCTACCTAATTAACATACATACCTACCTACTTACCTATTTAGATACCTACCTACCCACCTAACCTATTGACTTACCTTTCTAACCTACCAACCTTATGAATATAAGAAAATTGTATAATTCATTTAATTCATTTAAAGTAGTACCTACAGATTAATACTTAACCACACCCACTACCAATTAACCTAACTTACTACCTACCAATTAATTTAGTCTATTAATTAAAGTAATTTATGTTGCACTTAGGCTAAGCCCACATGGCATTTATATCTAAACTTAGGTTAAATTTGAACTCAATATTGGCTAAATTAAAAATTGATTGAATTCAACATTAGTTAAATTTGGCTAAACTAAAATTTAGCAAAACATTGATTGAATTCAAATTTGTTTAAACAAAACATTGGCTAAACATTAGTTATTTTCAAATTTGATTAAAGCTTAATTCAACCCATATTTGAGTAAACCTTGGCTAAATTCATATTTGACGAAAACTTTTGCAATTTTTTTTTTGGATAAAACCTTGGTTAAATTCCAATTTGGCTAAACCTTAGTTAAAATCAAATTTGGCTAAACCTTAACCAAACTCCAAATTGGAGAAACCTTGGCTAAATTCTAAATTGGCTAAACGTTAGCTAAACTCAAATTTGGCAAAACCTTGGCTAAATTCTAAATTGACTAAACTTTAGTTCAATTCAAATTTGGAAAAATGTTGGCAAAATTCAAAATTTGGTTAAATATTGGTTAAATTCATATGTGACAAAACTTTGGCTAAATTCATATTTTGCAAAACCTTAGCTACACATATGTTAAACTCAAATTTGGCAAAGCCATAGCAAAACTCAATTTTTGGTTAAATATTAATTAAATTCATATTTGGCAAAACCTTGGCTAAATTCATATGTTTGTTAAACATTTTTGTAAATTCAAATTTGGTAAAACCTTGGCAAAACCCAAAATTTGGGTAAATATTGACAAACTTCATATTTGGCAAAACTCAAAATTTGACCAAATTCATATTTGGCAAAACCTTGGTTAAACATTGGAAAATTAATATTCATTAATAATTAATTAATAATTATTTATTAATAATTATCTAATAATTAAATATATTAATGAATATAAATATTATTAAAATAGTTAATTTACTTGTACTTAATAATATTTATTACTTATTAAATAAAATATATAATTAATAATTAATAATTGGTATTTTTATTTTATTATGTGTGTAATTTGCTTGCCAAATAATTAACATAACTTAACTATGTACATACATGTCAAATGTACATTAAAATTAGAGTTTTTTTCAAAATTTTGATTTGGTTATGGTTGTCAAACGATCTTGGAACTCGACCTTGCAACCAACTTCAGTTACCTTTAATCTTAAAACCAAGGGGGTTGTTTCCCACTCGGTTCTAGAACTGGCCATTCCTAAGTAAATTTTGGTTTAGTTCTTTAGAATTGCCCTTGGGTAATTCGCTAACCTAGGTACCTAGCTTACATTGGGTGAAATTATCCCCTATGTTGGCAAACTTTCATGTGAGAGATCAAGAATCTTCAAGTGATTACAAATAAAATTTTAAAAATGCATAAGGATTACATGGTGGATGTTGAAAGAAACAAACATGATGTGAAGGGGGACAAACATAGCTAGAAAGTCATTAAAAAATAATCGAAAAAGTTTGACAATTTTTAGCTTGAAGTGAAGGAGGATGAACTGTACAAAGTGGTATTGATGGTGATGCTTTATTACGCTTTGAAATCAAGAGGATGATGAATTGTCAACAAATGACCACACAATTGTTGAACTTTGAGGATTTGTGTCGTTGAAATCTGAGAATTTGGGCACAAAACATGGAATTGAAGATAAGTGAAAGTTCAAGTCTTCAAATAATGGTGCGGGGTCAAATTGTGTTAAAAGGAGTTAACATTACCATAACCAATGCGGTAATATGTTTATTTAACATGTTTGCAAGTCTCAAAACTTAATTTTAAAAAAATTGTGTTGTATTTGTATGCCCACCTTTTTAATATATTAATCTAGCATCAAAATAAATTTGAACGTAATCCAATTAATATAAAATATCTTTTAGCATTTTTAAAGCCCAAATCTTGTGATTAATTAGCACACAAAAATAATGAAACAATCTAAAATATTATCTAAAAAGTATTTAAGCACAATGTTTATAGAATAAAAATTTGTCACAACTTAACTTAGGACATCATTGTGGGCTCCTTTTATCACAATTTGACCTAGTGAAAAAAATAGTTAAACCATCAACTTATTTGTTGTTTAGAGCACCCATACATCATTTCAAGTTATTAGTCATTCAAAAAAAATGTGAAATAGTCCCATTATATGTGTTAGTTTTCTAACTAGATCCTACTTTTACATGTAAAACACAAATTACATGTGAAGTTTATACCCATTAAAGTTTTGTTTAATTTTATTTTGAAATCCATTTAAAACAAGTTGAATATCTTAGTGAAATTTGCTCCAATTGCATGGTTGTAAGAAACATATGACATCTAGTAACACCATACACACTCCTTGAGCTCCTTGGCTTGTTCTGCCATTTTTTGGGATCAATGTACATAAGTTGGATTAATTTACAATGTAAGGTGCCATGAAATTTCTTTTACATGTTTCCTTTCTTTATTCTTATTTAATTATCCTACATTATGGAGTCTTGCATTCATGATTACATGCCCATGATTTTGTTAAACTTTTGTTGGGATTGTGTGTGTTCAACAATGACAATTGATTATACTACATAAGAATCCAAGAAGCCACATTTTATTCTTCATTGTTTTGATGTATGTCTCCTTTGCAATTGAATAAATTGACATGTTATACAATTTGTGCCAAATTCATGTTTACTTTTGAGTTCATTATAACCCCAAGTTTCAATTGGATTTGTGAATTGTGAAGTTACAAGGAAAACAGACATGATTGCAATTGCAAGTTTGTGAAAAAACAATTTTGCTACTATTATAAAGCACTTTAGTTGTGAAGGGGTGTACTAACAACTAGGAGAAAGTTGCACTAGAACATACATGGTGAATATGGATGAATAAGAAGCCATTTTTTCGAGGAGGTTAAATTTCATATCTTTAGTGGTAAGAAAAATAGTATATGCATTGTGATAAGAAGGGGTAGTGTATGGAACATATGTATGGCCAAGTAGTTGACCCTACTGAACAAGTTTTGTTATCAAACAACCTTGTAATATTTGGTCTTCAAAACCTTTATGATATGACTAATAAAGTTGAGCATCTTCATGTTTAGCTTGGGTCTTTGAGTCTTTTTGGCAAGGGTTGTTTTGTATATGCTTTCGAGTTTCATCCTTAGTGTCTATGTAAAACTCTAATCATTAATGACTATGGAAAGTTCTAGTCAAATTGATGTTTATGGAAGCTTTGGTCATTAATACGTTTATGTAATTTATTGACAACTAATGCATTTGCATGTACATGTAGTTTGATTCAATATACATTTTTTAAGTTAGGTATTATGCCCCCAATTTGAATGTCAACTTGGTGTTCATAAACCAAGGATAACAATACTTACAAATAAAAATTAAACATACTTGTAAGAGAATATTTTGCAATCATGAACATTCATTTGGATAGTAATGACCTTTAGTGCTTTTGCCTTCACACATTGAATATGGTTAAATAATATATCTTTTTCATGCTTCAGTTTTGTGACATTTATGAATAAAACATGACAAAAGCTTTTTTTTAGACTTATTTATCTTTTCAATTTCATAAGGGGAATTGGAGTCAATGGGCGACCCAAATAACTACATTTTTGTCAAAATGACCAATCTTTCTATTTCTTACATATGTTTAAGCTCACCTCTTATGGATAGTTACTTCTTTAATTCAATGTTTATGATATTGGCATCCAAACAAAGGTCCAACTATGGTCAAAAATTACAATTATTATATTTTACTTGTCAAGTTTCATACATGATAGGAATGTGATTTTTTAATGTATATATAAGTATGTAGCCCAATGTGCACAAGATCTATCTAGTCTTTTCTAGTGTGAAAGGAAAAAACAAATTAAGTTTCATGTGTTAATAAACAATTGACCAATTGGTCAAAAGTTCCAATCATAACATCAAAACAAAATCACATACAAAAAAATAGTACTAAAAACATCAACTTTCATATATATATATATATATATATATATATATATTCAAAGTATAATGCAAAGATGGCTGAATTTCAATGTTCAAAAGTTCTTAAACATCAACTAGCAACTATATGGCTAGTATTGTTTACATGCAATGCCTGATTTTGATATGATATGCCCATATCAAAATCAAAATCTCATATCAAAATTAGGCATTGGATGCTAATAAATCAAAGGTCTAAAACTCACCATAAAAAGAAGTTTGTAAATTAAATATGAACAAGTAGAAATTAAATTGATTGAGATTTCAATATAGTTTGCAATTGACCAAGATTTCATAATCTACAATGTGGTTGAAAGTCTTACATCATTAGCAAAATTTTTTAAAAAAATCCAATGTTTTTTTAATGGTGGAAAAGCTCTAGTTCAACCAACTGATGGTTCCATGTCTATTGTGATGGTTGTTGCAAGTAAATATCAAATGGTGAGCTCTAGTGATTTGAATGTGGTCTAAGAGCTTTGCGAAGTGTTTTTGTAGCTTCTCCTTGTCATAATCTAATATGCCAACATTAATTGCAAGTCACATATCTATGTCAACCTATTACACAATGTTCATTACATTGTGTTGACACCAAAAAACAAAGTAAGAAGAGGTTTACCTTGTTTTTTCCTCATGTGACAATAGTTATATCTCCTTTGAAAATGGTAAAAAGGAATCAATTACAATTGCATGTTCCAAGTAAACCATTCGTGAAGCACAAAACATTTCTTTTGGGACTTCTAACGTTAATAAAAAATTTGTGGGTACTTAATTACATAAACACCTACCGGTGTTCTCCATAACATAGTTTCCCCTTCCCCCACTCATAAATTGTTGTGTGCAAAAGAGAAAAATATCAAGCTTGAAAATTGTTGTACATACATGAAGTCCATATGAGTGGTTAAGTGATTGTAAAATTTTGATTTCTTGAAACTGATTGTAAAGAAGGTTTTTTTGTCTTCCATGCTATTGAAAATGATCACAATGGAAATTTTTACATGTTTCAATATTCAACTAATCTCTAAAATACAATTTGGCATTTGAATCCAATTGACGCCACAATTTACACTAAGGAATTTTGTTCTTTGCAACCAAGAAATTTATGATTACAAGTTCTAAATGACTATATGTGTGACTTTAGTCATAAAATATTACTTTGAATCTTGTGTAAAAAATCATAATCATATATTAGTGGGGCATGCGACTAATAGATGATGAAATGGTAACAAGATGGGGGATGTCAGTTTTCATCATTTTTATTTCATTTATATGTCATTTATGACTAGTGACAAAGTGACATGGACATCCAATTGTCATTACAATGAAATGACTACAAATCATTTAATATGAACATAAACAACCCTACCCCTTGACCTACTTATTTAACTACCCACCCACACACCCACCTACCTACCTACCTACTCACCCACCATCTAAATGCCAACACACCCACACATGACCCACCTACTTACCTACCAACCTAACCACCCACCCACCCAACCATCCATTTACTTACCCATTCACCCACCTACCTACCTCGTTAACCTACTTAATTGCCTACCTACTTTTTATTTCCTATTTCCTATTTCCTTTAACCTACCTACCTCCTACCTATCATCCTACAACTTACTACCTACCTCATAGTTTTGTAATGATATGAAATAAACACGTGAAATAAAAACTTGACCAAAATTGGACACCTTTTGATATTGTAATCCATTGGTAAGTACTCGGCTTATCATTGTGAAGGTGAAAGGTTCAATTTAATACTTGCAACCTATGTGCATTCCTAAAGGGTTAGGGTAAATAGGTTAAACTAAGATAGTTATGTAGGTAGGTTATGTAAGGTAGGTTAGGTAGGTTAAGCTCCTACCTACCTACTTACCTATTAAAATTATTTTAAAAATAATCTAAAAAAGCATAGGTATAAAATGAGTAATCAAAAGGTCCAGTGTTAGCCAATCATATTTTAGTCATTCATTATATGATACCTCAACATTATATATGGCTTGTCTTCTATGACTTGTCCTTAATGACTATAAGATGAAAAGTGTCACGTCGAACATTTAATGACTACTTGTCCTTTGCTACTTGTCTATTACAACTAAGGGCCTTTAGTCATATGTCTAGTATGACCACAAAATCAATCATATATGGAGTCATAGATTTAGGATTTTTTTCTAGTGTTATGTACATAAGGTTACAATTAAGCCTAATGGATGCAAAGTTGATGAATGCAAGGCAATAATGTAAATTTGTTTTCATCATTATTGTAAGGAAAAAAACTTGTTGATCAATATATGTTAAATTTTGTAAAGGAGCAACGTCCAAGGTAGTGGAAATGGTGTTTTTGGCTTGCAATGACAAATTTTCACTTTCAAAACCACCAAATGATTTTAAAATGTGGCCTTTCAATCAAGTGATAATCAATATGGGGGATATATGGTCCCAATTAGGTTCATATCATGACCCTAACCTTAGTCACACACCTTGGGCTTGCAATCAAGGTTAAGACATGAGAAGGGAAGCAAGTTGGGTGAGTGCCTAGGATTCAAACACACTCCCACAACACCTACTGGATTGTGCAAGGAAATGATCTCAACATTCCCAAGTGGATTTCCCAATTTGGGAATTAGAATCCCTTTAGGATTTTGAAAATTTTGGACCAGGTTTAAGGGAGCAAACCTTGTCCAAATTGGGTCCTCTTGAAACTAATGTAAAGGTCTTGAATACCAATTCACATTTTCCATTTTGAGATTTGAAAAATCTATTATCATAAAAAAAATGGCCAAGAATCAAACTACTAAGTCAAAGGTTATTGTGTGAACCAAATTGTCAAATGAAAGGTGAATAATCAAATTGTTGACCTTGACCTAGCAATTTAACTCTCAACCATTAAAACTTGAGAAATAAGGGTCAAATGACCTTGAAATGCAACATGCAATATTGGGTTGGGAGTTCTTTTCAATGGCTATAATTTAGCTCTTGAAAGTTCCCAAATCAAAGTCTATATGTGAGGGTTATGAGGTCATAAATTTGTAGGACTCATAACTTGACAATTTCAAAAAAAATTGTCATTTCAGTGTAATCTTTGTCGCAAATCACAAAGCACACAATAGGGAAAAAAATGATGACTCCTCCCAAATTCATATCATGGTGTGTCTTGCGATTGAATTGCATGTGACTTATTTTGATTCCAATTTGCGTTAACCACACTCTTTCTTGGTTTGTGTAAATTGATTTCATCTTGAGTTAAATATATTGAGTTTGTCCTAATCCTAGCCCAAAGTTTTGTGCTTTCTTTCTTTGTGAGAGTTAAAGAGCATGCCTTAGGTTTGCATTCTATTACAAAACAATGAATTGACTATTTTTTTACCTCCAATATTAAAAGGGTTTCAAAATAAACCCTTCTTTTAAACCTAGGGTTATTTTTTCCAACATTTGGATTGCAAGCAAATGAATTGCATAACAAATTGCAAACTTTCTAATTATGTCAACTTTTTTGTAAAAATATGCAAATCCCAAATTCTTCATTGTCATACTAGAACAAAGAATTTTGTCCACCACAATAAAGTTTCAATATCATGGGAAAATGAAAAATTGGAAAAAAAATGCCAAAGCTTTAACTCAAAGGTAATGCCATCTAGAATTACCTTACTCTTGCATGCTTGCCAATTTTCCTCTTATTTGGAATGGGTGAACATGTAGTTATTTCTTTTTAAACCTTTTTTTCTTTTGGAAAGGGTGGCAATTGTTTTTGCTCACCGACCTCCCTCTTTTGGCCTAGATGAATATTTTACTTTCTTTTCCTCTCCATCCTCCATGTAAGGGGTGAACATATATTTTTCTTTTTCATCCTTTAATCTCCTTTTCTTTTGGCATACATGGATGATTCTTATTGGTTCTCAAACCTCCCCATCCTTTTGGAAAGAGTGAATAATTGTTTTGCCCTCCAACCACATTATCTTAAGAAGAATAGGCGGGCAATCTTTTTCTTTTCCCCCAACCTCATGTTCATCTTGAAACAACAAACATTTATTTAATTTTTCAACCACCCTCTCCTCTAAATTTTTTTTAAAAAAAATCCCTCACCAATCACCCTCTCCTTTGGAATTGGTTGACATTTTTCCTTTTTCCTTGCAATCATCCTTTCTTTTGCAACTGATAGATAATTGAAATTTATCCTGCCCCCAACTAACCACCCTCTCTTTTGGTGGTGGAATTTGTTTTTCTTTTTGTGTTTCCTTGCAATCATCTTCTCTTTTGGAATTGAGACCAAAGAATTCCCTCCCTTAACCTCCTCCTCTTTTAGAATGGGTGGACATTTCAACAGCCCATCCCCAATCCTCTTCACAAAAAGAACCACCAGAAATTTCCTAGTGTATTTGGACAACACATTATTACAAACATTAATATGTCCACTAGTAGGACATCAAGCCTTCCAATTGCAGAGCAGGCTTTACAATTTTGGTGTTGGGCCATGTAAAATCCACCTATTGTTAAAAGAAAATTTCCGGCGGATCTTTACACTAGTTACAGCCCTCAGTCGAGGGCATTACAGAAATTGGAATGCACTCAGCTAGTGCATCACTCGGGTGCTCATTTCCATAATGCCCTTGACCTTAAAGAAACCCTAAAGAAAAACTTGGATAAAGCATGTGAACTCATGCATACTGAAAGCAATCTAATCGGATTTTGAACCACATACCTATTCACCAATGGACCTGTGAAAATCTCAAACATCTCAACTAGTGAAAGCAAAGCATGCTTCTGCCAAATAAATCAAAATATCACAAATGAACCCAGTAAATCAAGAAACCAAACCACCCACACAACAACAAATGATATCATCAAAGTTTCTACCAAATACATCACTTTAAATTGAAACTTACTTTGGACTTCTTCAATTTAGCTGTGTATCATGAAAAAAAAGCTCTCTTTTTAAAAAAAACTTTTCTCCGTGACCAGGATGAGTTTATCTCAGATTAGCTAAGCTTTCTATACATATTTAATGGAGGATTTAGCTAATCCTAGATTTGAAAACCTTTGATTATACTATGACATTCAGCCCTCCTGAAAATGCTCTTGGTAGTTGGCTCCATAAAGTATTTGTGAAAAGAGGCAAGTGTTTACTTACCCAACTTCATGTAATCACATTTGGTGCCAAAAGATGTGATGATAATCTCCCACAAAGTATATACTCAGCACAAGACAATGTCTTCTTGTGTGAGCTACTTGTGCTGCCACCTGCATGTGACTAGTGTGGCTTGCAGTCCCTATTTTGATGTTGAGCTGTGGATGCGGCAGTGGTGGTGGCGGCGGCAGAGCTGCTGCTACCATTTTGTGTGTAGTATTGTTTTGGAATGTGTGCAAAATTTAGGAGAAGAAAAAACTCTTGTTATGCATTATATAACTTCTTGCGTATCCTGCTGAAACTGTTGCTGCCAGGTTTCAGACATCGTGGTGGTGGTGGTGGTGGTGGTTTTTTTCGGACATAAGATGCACCCTTTGGTCGTAGACTTTGATTCCCTGCTGCTGCTTGCCTTATCTGTGCTACTGCATTTGCCTCCATACTTCTCCGTATCACTCCTGGAAAAATGAAACAAGTTGCACCCACAGTTTGAATTGACCTGAGTTTCACGAAAACTCTGCAGAGTAGTATTTTTTTAATCATTCCACTAATGAGCAAAATGTTTCACAGAGAAATCTCTGCACCCAACACTTTGAAGATAACTTGACAACAATCAATGCAGTTCTAAACCATATGAGACTACTACTGCTACTCACACAAAATGAGTTGACAAAAATCACTTTTCATCTACCTCCTCACTACAAACTGCAATCAGCCCCTCGGAGACATAATTTTTGCAGAATTTAGGGAGGAAAGGTGCAAGATGTACCAGATGGTGATGGAAGGCGGTGAAATCTACAGGATGCTGATGCAGAAATAATTTTGGCAGGTAAAGCAGTTGGGAGAGTCTGCAAGCGAGGGGAGTCCTCATCAAGGCTACTACTACTGCTACTATTGCTGGCCTCTGATGTTGATGTTTGCTCATGGCTACAGTGTCCATCAGCAGATGAGAAGTACGAGTCTTTGTCTGAGTGTTCGTGATCAGCTTCTATTTCTTCACCACTCTTTGGTTGCCCTGCAATCAAAAAATTACATGCAAGACACCAATCACCGTCGGCTAATTAGTTTTCAAGTAATATACGGTTAGTAATAGATGGTGTGGTAACAAATGAATGGATTGCTGATGTTGGTATGAACCAGAAGTCCATCAATTCCTCTATTCACAAAGTTGACAGGGGTTTATTGACACCCAATTGTATGGTTGCCAAACCTTTTCCATAAACATGAAGGTTTTTGGTGCAGTAACAAAAGAATAAATCAACACACCCAAAAAACAAAGAAAAGGGTTACAGGATTAATGGGTTTGCATTGGTTTCTTTCAGTAGATTGTTGCAGAAAAGATGTATGTGGTTTCAATTTCTACTTACGGGATAATTGAGGAGCCTCTCCATACATCCGGGTAACCAGTTTTGAAACTCTTGCTTCACCTTCAACTTCCCTCACTGCACAACAAAAAAAAAAACAACATGAAGAGAACATCTGTCAAGAACAAAAAAATGCAATGTACACATGAGAAACCAATTACAAATTATGTCTGAAGATAAATGGCTCTCAACAAGCAGCATCCCAAGATAAAAACAACAAGGGAAGTTTTTTGATGAGCAAGAGATGTGAAAAAACACATCAACATTGCAATTGTTCAAAATAGATTTGATTGTGTACATTGTTTGTAAAAACCATTTCTTCCAAGTGAGCCAGATCCAACCAGTAGTGCAGTTGCCATCTCAGTGTCTCTTCTTGCAGCAAAATCCAAATTCTCTGTATCCAGAAGTATTCCTGCCAGCTGCCAATTAAAAAACACAGTGCATGAAACATCACTACTTTTATTATCAAGAGAGCAATTGTTGTCTTTAATCATAAAAATAGAAGACATTTTCTATCCATACAGTTTTCCATATTAACATACAAAAGTTGGTTGTTGCAAGAGGGACAGTGTCAGGTACCAAGAGAGTCTTCATGTATCGGGCTTGCAGTAAGCATTGTGCTTCCATTTGTAATTGTTCACCTAGCAGTGTGCACATTGATCCAACCTACAGCACAGAAATTTGATCCCAAATGAAGCACAATTCAGAACTTCTATGACTTAGAGATTGCAACTAAATCTTGTGGAGAAAGACTGTGCCAGACATGCCATAATAAGCAACTTGGCATTTCACACACAAATGGAAGCCAAAACAATTGTGCAGATTCTTGACCTCATTTTTCATGACCAGTAAATCTTGCCCGATGTCTTGTGTTCTAATGCGTCCTGCTTCCATTAATTTCTGAAACTCAACCTGCACAGCAAAATTATGAATTCAATGAAGTTTGAAGCTTGAAAACAGCCCTACTGAACTTTTTTTTTCTTCTCTGTTTCAAACACACATTTTTCTTCCTCTTTGTTTCTCTGTTCAGAACACACCTTTTCTCTGAGGTACTGTAAGATTTCACAATATCTGGAAAAGGTTAACAGATTGCAGTGATGAAAAATCCTACAATTGTTCTGTGTACCCAAAACAGCAGAGCGCATAGAAAGGAATTTCATTTTGGGGCAGGGACAAAATGAATGCAGTTCAGGGAAGGAGGAACCTCATCAGAGAATAGTAATGCATGAGCATCAACACCACAAGCATCAAAAAGCCAAGCTGCATCTTTGTGATTGTGCATACTCTGGCGTGGAATGTTCATAACTGGGACCAAATGCCACTTATTGGCAGTCTTCACAGGAGGGGCGACAGTGTGCTCCATCAACCACACCATCAAGAGTGCGCTTACCATGGAGCTTACTTCTGAAATGACAGAGAAGAATGTGAGAGAAGAATATTTCTATTAAGGCATGAATTTGTTGAAGAAATTTGTCTCATGCCAAAATGTAGCAACAGTTAAAAGTTGCATTGAAAACAGAAGCAGTGAAAATAAGAACAGAAAAATGGCAAAGGTGGCAGTATATACCACATTCTGCACCAGAGCGGACGATGTGGAAGCAATCATTGTTGTTGTCATGATGCAAGAAGCTGCTGCTGCTTATGAGTCGCTTCTTTTGAGCTCTCAGAAACTTGTTGAAGTGCTCAATCTCACTACACTTGAACAAAAATTTGATTGGTGATGAACAAAGAGCAGCCACATCCTCAATTGTCAAGTTCTGTTCCTGTGGCAACACTGGTGGTGTGTGCATTTCTTCCTGTTTCAATTCCTCGGACTCCATTGACATACCCACCATCTGCTTCTTGACAAAATGTCTGGACTCACCACCCTCACAATCCACAAATACTTCTGCCATATTTTCTTCTTCTGTCTTTTCTTGTCCTGAATCCTCTTCCTGTGAGTCTTTTGAAGCCTGGAAGCATGCTGCTGATGCCAATGTGACTGGTTCTTCACAGGTTGTTGTTGTAGGCTGGTTGGAAGAGAGCATGTTTAGGTCAGCGATTGCTGCCATAGCACTACATGGGACTGGAGGAGGAGGAGGTAGTAACTGATGTGATGATGATGCTGTAACATCTCTGCCTGACCCTGCCATTGACCCTGTCCTATGCTGTAAACCCCTATCTAAACTTGATGATTTCTTGAGTTGTGGACTAGAAAACCTTACAAACCTTTCAGAAAAGGATTCACATGCATCATACATAGTTTCTGATGTTGTGGAGAATTCTTGTGATGAAGTGTCAAAACTCCTGATAATATGCACATTGTTGTTGTGATCTTCTTCCGAGACTACCTTGGTCCCTCGTGATGTAGAGTTCCATTTCCACTTGTTGAAAGGCCAGTGGTTGTTGAGCTTTCGTTGTTGAGTTTTTGCAACTTTGCTTGACTGTTCATCACTGCATTGTCCCAGCTGGCTGCTTTGAAAGCTGTTTTTCCTGTGATTTCCTTCCTCAACCTCAAGACTTCTCTCTTTGGTTGTCTCTGAACCTGCTTTAAGAGCCTTTGAGTCTTTCTTCCCATGTTTTTGAGCTCTTATAACTGGTGGCGGCATATCTTGGTTGTGACTCTTGGGTTGGTCCTGACCAACCTGCATTCCTCGTCCATGAGACCCCTTTCCACCACCAAGCTTTAGGCGTCGGAGTAAACGAGAGGTTCGAGACTCAGCTCTTGCACGAGGTGTTGTTGGCAATGACACTGGTGCCATGGCAGCAGAACTGTCCAATTGCATACCAAAGTCTCGCACTGCTCGCATCGATCCACCTAACACAGGGCTTTTGCTCAAGGTAGAAGCATATTCGGATTCAAACAAGAGCATGTTTGCAAGTGTCCTTGAGTGCTCACTTGATATAGATGAGGATGTTTGTAGCCTGATTGGTAACAGTGTGTTTGTATTCCCAGGGAAAACATTGTCTTTCTGAATTGCAGGCTCTACATTGGTGGCATGAACAAAGAGGGTTTTGTGCTTGGATTCACCTTGTGCAATTTGTTGGCTGTTGATTGTGCTCTTCTTTTTGGGAGGGCAAGGTAGAGGTTGTGCAAAAGAATGATTTGAAGGTGGCAGCAGCCCCCCTTCTGACAAAATTAGGCTTGCTTCATTCACATGTTTGACATCAGCATCAAAAGAGCTCAGCATCACACTCTTCCCCAACACTTGGTGCTGGATTGCGTTTGAAGACTGGCTCTCAACCTTTGGCAAATAATTCTCCATGGAATTGGAGGATCCCAATGCATTGATTTGAGCATCACCAAGGAAGCGCTGACTTACACTTGAGAGCCCATCACCTGCCTGTAATGAAGCTGAACATGCTGAGAATAAATTGTTGTTGTCATCATCATTATCATCATTGGGATCAGTTTTGCAACATGCTGTATCCACTGGCAATCGCTTTGTTCTGCAATGGGAATCCCCAACTTTTGACAGGGTCTGAAGATCAGCAGTGGTCAATGGTGGGCCTGGTGGAATTGGCAGCCTTTCTCCAACAGGTTTCAGAAGCTCAGAAGATTTCCTCTCTTCTTCTTTTTCTCCAGCAGATGGATGGTGTTTCCGTGGAAACTTCTTGAGACCCAAATATGATGATTGCTGCTGCTGATCCAACTTGGACTGCTGCTCTTTCTGATTAGATGCTGGCTGCCATGGCAAAGTGAAGCCTGCCAATGTAATGGGTACCTGCATGCATGCATCCATTTCATTCAACAAAAAATATCTCTCATAAGAATCAAGAAAATCTCCATTCTCATGATTAAGAAAAAAGCAAAGCAAGGTTAAAACTTCTTCATTCAACAAAAAACCTCAGATCGTACTTCTGACATCAGTAGAAGCAAAACAAGCATAATGAGTCAAAGAAAAAAACTCCCAGATGAGAACAAAACCAAAGAAGGAGAAGAGAAACACAGAGGGGATGATCAAAGTAGAGTTAAAAAGAAACTGGCAGTCGTGAACAATTGCTGAATTGAGGACACTAGGTCATCATACCCCACCAACTTGCTCTCACAACCCTATTAACATAATTTGTTGGACACATGAACAACTGTTTGACCTAAAACCCTGGATCTTCTTGCCTCATCACTTTGACAAGACATTTGATGTGAGAAAAAAAATCTCCAACCATGATCCAACTTAGTGTGACCCCATGGTGTTCTAAGAATGCAACCTGGCAGTTGATCAGACAGTAGTCCCCTTCGAGCTCACATAAAAGAAACCAGCTGTCTCTCTGCATTCAGCCTGGAAACTGTCTGGAAAAAGCACCAGTAGCATGTGCAATGCTCATGAAGAAGAAGACATATCAGAGATTCTCTACCAAGCCCATGAAGAAGTAGCAGAGATTCTCTACAAAGTTCATGAAGATGAAGTATCAGAGAGATTCTCTACCAAGCTCATGAAGAAGTATCAGAGATTCCTTACCAAGCTCATGAAGAAGTAGTATCAGAGAGAGGGAGATTCTCTGCCAAGCCCAGAGAAATCATGCAAAACCTATCTCTCTGATTGATCTCTCTGAAGACAGACAATATAATTTCCCATGCTGCTTCTGATCACAAGACCAATCTCAAGAATGCCAATCTATGAACTCAATCTCTCTCTCACACTTTGTTGCTTGCTCTCATCAGGCATCGTTTTCTCAGGAGCAATGAAGTCAGTCAAGAAAAGGGGAGGGGAAGTTTGTTCCTGATGGGTTGTTGATGTCTGTGTTTGAGCACAATTGCAAACCTTTGGTGTTTGCCACAGACAGATAAAGATGGAGATGAAGAAGGACCCCAAGAGAAGAAGAAGTCTAGTAGGGACGTGCAAGCAGACGGAAAACAGCACCTGATCCATCTTGGAAGCAAGAGTGGAGGTGAGCTCTTTTGCAGAGGAACTGAGATTGCTCCTGAGCCGCACTGCTGAGTTCCACCAACTTGCAGAATCCTTTGATCTCCATGAGACTCTTGTTCTTTCTCCTCCTGTCATCTCTTCTGCTCCACTCATTCTGTGGACTCTGTATGTCTGTCTGCCGTCAATTCTTTTCTTCTTCTTCTCTTGTAGCTCCTCCTCGCACACACCAATGCTTCGGCATATCATCCTCGGTAGACTTTCATAGTTTGTGACCTGCTGCTGCTGTTGCTGCTGATTCTCCTCTGTCCTTCTTCAGCCCAGAAGATCGATCTTGTCCAGAATTTTCTTCAGTTGTAGCACAGAGCTGTCTGTGTGCATCCGTGAAACAAAAGCTTGCGTCATTGCATTTGCGATCACCTTCTTGTAGGGAGAAACACACTCGGACAGCCGGAACAAGCAACTGTTCTTTGTCAACAAAGCTTCTGCAAGCGTCGTCTTCTTGTCTGTGGCGTCGTAGCTGACAAACACAAGAGAGGAGGAGAACGAGGGGGAGGAGGCTCTTGTCTTCGTGAGATAGATTTTGCTGCGCAAACGGGCCTGATGAGCTAAAAAACCAGAGGAAAGAAAGAAAGAAATTCTTCGGTCGAGAACTTCTCTATGCGTGCTCGAGGTTTCCGGAAGACACTCACGCGAACGTCGACATCGTAGTTTCTTTTGTCGCTAATATTTCCGTGCAGAAGATAGTCGATCGATCAAGCTCCCCAACGTCAATCGATCAAGCTCCTTCACAACGACGACGTCGGCTCTTGTTGAAAGGCAAAATGACAATTGACGAAGCACAGAAGAAGAAAGACTCTGCAAGAACCTCACTCTCGACACAAATTCCTTGCGCTCTCATCAGATTTCAACCATACAGTAGTGATCCATTTCCAGAGCCAGAAGAAACAGAAGAACAAACTCAAGGAAAGCAAAACAGACACAGCGTGCGCAGGCTGGCTCCGTCCCTTTGCAATTAAGCTAAAGACTGCCGACGCTGCAGCAGCAGCAGGCTTCTTGGTTTCTTTCTGGAGATGTACACGAGGGCTTCGGGGACGAGGAACTCCATCATCATCAGCTGCAAGAAAGCAAACAAGCAAGCAAGCAAGAGAAGTCTAACACAAAAGCAACTGCAACAAATTTTTATCAAGACAATCAATAACACTCTCGTGATTCTTCTGTTCTTGAGCTTGGATCAATATCTCTTTCTCCTCCACCTACGCAGTTCATAACCTTGAAGAGACAGAAAAAAGCTGCTCTCTCTGTCTAACGGAGAGAAAAACAGACAGAACAGGAAGAAGAGGATTCACTAGTCAGAGCCACAGAGAAGAAGAAGAAACAAAAAAGCTCTTCTGCTGTAAAGAGAAGCAGCCAGAAGCAGCAGCAGCAACAACAACAGTAAAGCAGCCGGGGGAAGGAAGGAACGAAGGAAGGAGGAAAAAGAAGGAAAGACTATTATACTACTGCAGCAACAGCAGAATAATAAAAATCAGCATCAGCAGCAGCAGCTTGTAGCATAATTATTATTACAACTACAGAACACTCTGGGAGTTCTGAAGAAAACAGATAAACAACCAAGAAGAAGAAGAAGAGAGGAGTACAAACAAATAAGCAAATACAAAAAAAAAAACACTTGAGACTAGTGGCATACAACTTCCCACCTCTGACACAAAACACTTACTGCACCATCACTCTCACCGAGTCTGTGTATCATCATCTTCTCACTCTCTTTCTCTTCTCTCTTTGTGTGTGTGTGTGCACCTGCTCTTCTTCTGTGTGTTTTGTCATCATCTCTCTCTCTCTCTCTCTCTCTCTTTCTCTTTCTTTGTGTGTGCGCACCATCTCTCTCTCTCTCTTTGAGTCAGGACTGACTCACTAGTGTCTGTCTTTCTGTGTCACACAGACTGATCATAAATTGAATGAAGAGCGGGGGGAGGCGGGGGGGTTGAAGTTTTGACCAACTTTTCGTGGGTAGGTATCCTATTGCCGCCGTACCAACCTATGAACTCATGCTCGGCAAATCTTGTCAAAATTATTTAATTTTTTTCTTCGGCAAATCTTGTTGAAAATAATTTATTTTTTATTCGGCAGATCTTGTTGAAATAAGTAATTTTTTGTTTAGCAATTTGTTCAAAACAATTTTTTTAAAAATTTGTTCAGAAAATCTTTGTTGAAGTAATTAAGTTTTTGAAAAAAGAAGAAGAGGGGGGACCCTGTAACCTCAATCTGAATATTTCATTAATTTTGGCAATGGTCTTTAACTATGTTTACGTCCATGAGTTTCAAAGTTATTTCTTTTCTTTTTATTTTTCAAACTTATTTCTTGTTTTGAACTAGTTTTGATTTTTTGGAATTTTGGTAAATTTTTTTCAGTTTTTTTTTTCTTTTCTTTTCTTTGGCTTTGTCCTCTGAAGAATGAATTAGTGTCAAGCATTAGTCATAAGGAAGATACACCAGTATAGTAACCTAGCAGGTTTGATACTAAATTAATTATGAGAAAAATAAAATTCGGGATTTTTGAGAAATTATTATTAAAATGTACTTACTTGGCACGTAACCAAAAAAAACAGTACACCTCTGTAAATTCTTCATGGTTATGTTGGAATCTTAGGAGAAAATAAATATACTAAATGGTATTTGGCCTCAAAGTGCTCCTCCCCCCCCCCTCCCCCCCCCCCCGACCCCCCC
>Ga0116227_10008884_pt1 | contig 18599 bp, 11 predicted proteins | sample S1TSphgellanicum_FD_89693 | JGI IMG/M metagenome (GOLD analysis project Ga0116227, IMG submission 89693) | Host-associated microbial communities from peat moss isolated from Minnesota, USA - S1T2_Fb - Sphagnum magellanicum MG | ecosystem: Host-associated > Plants > Peat moss > Unclassified... | reverse complement strand
CCAAAAAAAAAAAAAAAAAAACTAGTGACCAAATAAACTGACCACTGGGAGGCAAGTTCATCCCATCCATGAAATCTCAGAACAGGAGTTTTTGGATGGTGCTCTGATGGGTGCTGAGTCACTCAAGCTGATTGTTATCATTCTTTAAAGGTGTATGTAAGAAAATACAGGAAATGGATTTAGCAGTATACACAACAATACTTGTCAGAGGAGCATTTGCAAATGTTTTTTATTGCTGTTGTTATTAACATTTAGTGAATTTGGTTGAATTTATTTATTTTGTTCATCATCAGACAGAAGGTGGCCAACTTGACTGTTGTTGGTGATGTTATTGGATGGAAGCGTGTGAAGACACTTTTGTTTGTTGCTATCAAAAGCGCGCATCTTGATTATTATAGTCTCTGTATCGTCTGCAATTTGCAACTGTTTGTAGATACCTAGATAAGATGGAACTTTGTAGTGGAATGCAAAGTATGGACTTGGAACTTGCAAAAGAGACTTAGAATTACCTTTGACACTACTACTTGGGAACTCTTTGCAATTGAAAGAGCCATATTTATTAGACCATCAATAATTTTTTTTGGAAATTGAGCACTCCCCCCATGGAAGCACCTCTTTGGACCCTCGGTTGCAAAATAGAAGCAAATGTATTCCCAAATTGGTGACCTTTTCAAGTTTATATATAAGACAGTTGAACTTTGGGCAAATCATATGGGATAAAATTGAGGTGCCATTTGGGAATGCCTTAAACAACAACTTAGGAACTTGGGGAATCTCAAAGGAACATGTTGATGTGCACATGTTGAGAACACATTGGGGACAAAGAAATAGCTTCCCTCCACCCTACCCCATCCCCAAAAGAAAAAAAAAACAGGGCCCATCATGAGTGCATGCTGAGCGTCCCATTGGCTTAATAATTTTCCAAAACCATATTTGGACAATGGCTATAAATTTGTGGAGCCTGATGCCCCCCATTTAACTTGTTGCCGAAGGTCAGGAAATGGGGGTGAACAAACCACTGCACATACTATTCAAGAACGTGCACTGACTTTGGACACAACTGATAATAGCTCAATCCTAGTGTTCATTGCGAATCCCTGTTATTTCTGTCAAGGAGTAAATAACAAGTAAGTATGTACTCAGTGCATAAATAAGCTGAGTCTTTTTTATTTTTATTTTTATTTTTTCCCAATTTTGTGATGTAGCTAAACTGCCCACAATCCATAAAGACGATTTTGCCAGATTTGGAGATTTTTTTATTAAAAAAAAGTAAGAAAATAAAAATATAACATCCCTCTATAATTTTGGGCTATCTTGTAGCTACCTACTAGAGCTTAGGATAGAATCTGGAAATTTTTTAAAAAGGAAAAATAAACTTCTTTTTGGAAAATTGGTAATTGTAAAATCCATAAAGAGTTTAAAATTTCTGCTACTAGTGCGAACCATGTGCATAATGCACAGATGTGTTATTTCAACAATGTATGATTGATGTTTTTGGTTTTGTAAAAAAACTTTTTTTTTCAAACAACTGTCCGTGACCACTATCCATCCGGAGTCACTGTCAGAGACAGACCAAGTGAATTAATATATATGATTCAGAAAACAAATTGCCCAGAAAAAAAGGCTAAATTATTATTATAATTTATGAGCTGCCTAAAGCATCCTTGCCAATTTTTATTTATTTATTTATTTTCCTTAATTTTGTCAAGTAGTTGGCTGTTGGACTAGTTGGAAGAGAAGTATTTTTAGAAAAGCCTTCTTCTGCACTTTCAGGTGTGGTCTTTTGTTTGGACTTGGGTTTTTTCTTTTTTCTTCTCTTGGTCCCTTGCTGGGTGTTTTTCCTTTATTTATTTATTTTAGAATCCCGCGTTTTTCTGGCAACCCTCCAGGAACTCATTGTCTAAATATGTCAACTTGTAATTTTTTATTGCCTCAAAATATGGCGACTTTTGTGCTTTTTCCGCCCCCAGGGAACCCGTTCTTCGTTTACAGGGAGGCAGACTTTTGCATATTCTTTGACCCAAAAAAAGCCCTTTGTACACTTAACAGGGCGACTTTTTAATTTTGTTTTCCTATAGCCAACACCATGAGAAATTAAAAACAAAAAAAAACACACGGATTCCTTGCTTGTCTGAAAGGAAATATAATAATAATAATAATACTACTACGACTCTTGGTGTTACATGACTTTGTTGCTGCAACAAGTTTCAAATTGATGATGCAATTGTCTCAAGGTGGAAAATGCTGAGACTGCCTTGAGAAGATGACTTGTGTCTCAGATGGGCAGTTGTGCACATGAAGGAAGAAGTGCACGACCCAAGAGGCAGACTCAACCCCGGATTTTGTGATGTAGTCAAAATGATGATCATTAAGAAAATAATTTAGCCAAATTTGGCTATACACTAGGTATGAAAGTTGGAAAAAATAAACATAATCTTTCTATATTCTTTCTTGGCTACCTACTGGAGCTTATCCTCAAAATCTGGTGATTCCAAATTTTTAAAAAAAAATCAAAATAAAAATCTGGCGGATTTAGGCTGTTTTTGCCATGGAAAATCCTTTGTATTGGTCGAAATCATATTTTCCAGGCGAAAATTTGACTATAAAAAGAAACATTGCACTTGACATTTGACTGGTGGGGCCATGCACACGGGTTCCGCCCACCTCCTGTTTGAAATTCCTTGGCAGAAAGGGAGGCTGGCAGATAGAATTTGCAGATGCACACATAGTCTACCCACCTTTTTAGGTCATTCATCTAATTTTCTTTTCTTGCCCTAGGCAATTTGATAAAAAGAAAATTTCATACAAGGGCATAACCTATCCCCCTAGCTTGTCCAGAAAAAGAACCTTAGAATAAAGCATGTGAGCGACAAGAACCAATTGGGTGGCACCAACATGTCGCCAAGGGATGTTTCTTAAGTTTTTAAGAGGTGAGGGGGTTGAATTCTCATAAGTTCTTATTGTTCCTATCAAGTTCTCAAACAGTTTTGATCAAATTTCTTTTGTTCCCATCAAGTTCCCAAACAGTTCCAATCAAATTTATCTTATTCCCATGTATAACCCAAGAAAATCCTTTTGTTCTCATCAAGTTTCTAAACAGTTCTCATCAAATTCCTCTTGTCTCCATCAATAATTCATCAAAATCTTTTTGTTCTCATCAAGTTCCTATCAACTTCCCATGGTTCCCATCAACTTCCTTTCATTCCCAATCCAACCCTACATAAACCCACACAGAGCTCTAAACTTTGGCATTAAAAGTTTTTTTGCAACTTGGAAACTTGGTTTGTAAGATGATTCGAATGGTGACAAAGACCAAAAAAACAAAAAAGTGATTGCAAAAAATTTTAAAAATTGAGAAACATGGTGCGTGTAGTACAGTGTGCAGTGAGAAAAATGGCTACTGAGGATGGGCGCCTCAAGAACTAAGCAGGTGAGAGTACAAGGGTGCACGATGAGAGAGACTCATGAGAATCACGGGCAGAGTGCTAAAAGAAGCACCGCAGTTCCTGGGCAGGGCGGAAAGGGGATCTACAGTGGCAGACGTCTGTCTGCCGGGTGCGGCCGAATAAAAAGTCGAGATTTTCTGCCTGCCAGGGTTTGTGGAAGATAGGGGGCGGTCTGACGCGCTTCGTGCGTATGCTAAGCGAATGAATCCCCACGCGGGGGATGGGGACCAAAGCAGACCCCTTTTTTCCCTCAGAAAATTCCATTAGAACTCCATATTTAAGCCATCTTGGAAGTTGCGCTATGTTCAAGGTTTTGGGATGATCCCAAGTCTGTTTCTTGGTAGAGAAAGTTCCTTTTTTTCTTGAGTTCTTGAGCTCTTGATCTTGATCGTCTTCATCTGGCTTGTGAGGTTTTAGAATCGAAGAGTCCAGACTCTCCAAGACACTCCACAGTTGAGCTCCCTTGGAGGAGGAACTGTGCAATGTAAAAGGGTTTCGGAGGATTCAAGTTTGTTTTTTTGGTAGAGATGAGATTTTTTTTTCGGTATTTTGTTTCTTGAGTTCTTGAGTTCTTGATCTTCTTCAGCTGAGCGCTCCTGACTTGTGAGCAAAGGTTTTAGAATCGTTGCTTGCTTCTGCAGCAGTAGCAGTTGCTTTCCGTTGGCCCTAATTGTTGTTTAGAATTTTTTATTTTTTTCCGAGAAATTATAGATCAATGGGGAATATTTTAGGGTCAGCTGGAGCAGCTGTAAGCCGTGAGGTGTCAGCAGCTAGTCTTGTAGGATCAGACGCTGGTGCAGCAGCTGCAGGTCAGAAGTCTACAGATCTTGCACAGAGATGGCAAGAGATCAACGGACAGAAGAATTGGGTGGGACTGTTGGAGCCGCATAATCATGTTCTGGACGAGACTCTGCGAGAAGAGATCATCAGATATGGGGAGTTCGCGCAAGCGACTTATGACGCTTTCGACTGCGACTCCTTCTCCAAGTATTGTGGCAGCTGCAGGTACAGTAAGAAGAAGCTGCTGGACACTGTAGGACTTCCTAACCGAGGCTATGAAGTCACCCGATACCTTTACGCGACGGAGGATTTCGACTCGCCGTTGAAAATGCTGAAGCATTCCAATCAACCGGCAGACAGTGTGTGGAGCACGGTCTCAAACTGGATGGGGTTTGTGGCCGTTTGCACCGACGAGAAAGAGCTTCGTCGTCTAGGTCGCCGTGACATTCTGGTCGCATGGCGCGGGACTGTCACGGATCTGGAATGGCTTTCCGACTGTGAAGATGTTTTAGCTGCTCCTAAGCGAGGACGTCCCGCGATTTCCTTGACAGACGACATTAAAGTCGACGCCGGATTCTGGTCCCTCTACAACTCCAATAAGTCGGACTCACGCTACAATCAGACGAGTGTGAGGGAGCAGGTGAACAAGGAAGTACTACGCTTGCTGGACTTCTACAAGAATGAGACTGATAAGCTGAGTATCACAATCACAGGACACAGCCTTGGTGCAGCTTTGGCAGTACTCAACGCTTATGACATCGCACAAGAGTTACAGTCCAGCAAGAACCTTAAACCCACCACATCCAGTGCCTGCTGCACGATCCCCATGATCACCGTATTCTCATTTGCAGGTCCTCGAGTAGGAAACGACGCCTTCAGGAAACGCTTCGAGTCGGAGCTAGGGATCAAGACATTACGAATGGTGAACATAAACGACTTGGTACCAAAAGTTCCGGGCATTTTCGTGAACGAGTCATTGCCGGAGCTCTCAGATCTGCTGGCGATGCTACCATGGACTTACTCTCACGTCGGCCAAGAGCTGAAGCTCAACGACCAGGACTCGCACTACTTGGATCCGGCGAAGGCGACCATAGTACACCGCCACAATCTGGAGCAGTACTTGCACCTTGTGGATGGCTATGGCAGATACGCGGAGCATCCGCCGCAACGCGACGTCACGTTGGTGAACAAGGCCTCCGACTACCTCAAGTCTGCGCACTTCGTCCCCGCAAACTGGCGCCAAGTGCAGAACAAGGGCCTTGTGCGCAATGCCGACGGGACTTGGTCACAGGCCCCACGGGAACTGGAAGACATTCCCAGGCCCCCTACTAACGTCTAGTACGGCCCCAGTTACTAGCCCCACTACATTCCCGCGCTCCCTACTAAACGTGTAGTCTAGACCTACGGCCCCAGATACCGGTCCCACCAATTCACCACGCTCCCTACTAAAGTGTAGTCTAGACCTACAGCCCCAGTTACTGGTCCCACTGGATCCCCTGCTCCCTACTAAAGTCTAGTCTAGACGGTTTGGCCCCAGTTACTTGTCCCATGACATCCTACAGTCTAGACCTACGGTCCCATGTACTGATCCCACGACATCCCCTTGCTCCTTACTAAAGTCTACACCTACGACCCCTACTAATAGTCTAGGTACAGCCAGCCCCTACTGATATTAGTCCCCTCTCCTAAGGCCACTTTTTGATTTGGAAGGTTTAACTAATCCCTTTTGACTCCACATGCTTTAGAGTGTAGATCTGTAGGACCTGCTGTAGGACCTGCTTTGCTTGCAGCACTCTATTCGCACCTTCAGCTTAGGAATTTAGTGTACTATGGAATGAATTTGTAATTTTAGGGGACCTGTATTGTGGAACTCTATTTGCACCTTTAGCTTAGGAATTAAATGTACTATGGAATGGGCCTGGTTCTGACTTCACTTGTTTTAGATCACAGATCTAGATTTGGGTTCAAAATTTGTAGGACTTACATGATGGAACTCTATTTCAATGTAGGATTTTAATGTATTATGGAATATGTTTCCGCATAGAAATAAGTTCATCTTGGTATGGTGAGCCCTAGATGATAATGGGTTTGACCATGGCTTGTTCCAAAGCGTAATTGGTTTGTTCCCACTATAGTTCCAATGAACGTGCACATCTTTCATTGTTGATGAAGGTTCTATAAGTCAATGGATTGTACCAAAAGTGGAAAGTAGCATATGGTTGCCTATCCCACTTAGGAAAGTAGTTGGAATGGTATTGAAGTAAAGCTAATGTAATCAATTACATTAATGGAAAGAAACCCTAAATATCTCATGTTCTATTGTGTTAGAGCACTTGATCAATCTCTTAAAATCTTTTGAGAATGTGATATTGAATCTATGTGCATCCAAGGTAGTGTTTTCTTAATAATGAATTTTGTGATGCAACCAATTTAATGATCATCCATTATTGCTTGTTTATGAATTTTGTGCCGTGTAGCCAAAGTGACCATCATCCATAGGAAGATGTAATGAAATTGGTCATCATCTATGGGAAGGTTTAACCAAATTTGGTATAAACCAAATATTGAGTACAAATATTTAATCATCCTTCTATCATTTTGTTTACTTATTGAAACCAAATATACAAATCTAATAATCTTTTTTTAATAAGATTTCCAACTTGTGGTGACTAATGCAAGTGAAACCCTCCAAAATCACCTCATTTTTAATTTCATTTTTTGGTGAAATTTGATAGACAAAAGAAAAAGTCCAATCCATGACTTTTTGTTTCCTTATAATCCTTCAACATTGAAGATCACACTATTAGTAAAATCCAATTAATCACAAGGCTTCTTTGATATCAAATTAAAGATATCATTATCTAATATGTGAAAAACTTTGCTACTTGACCAAAATGTTAAAAAAACCAATGAGTAAAGCTTCTCCTATATTGACACACATTTGACTACAATAATTTTTTATTTGATTATTAGTTATTTATAAAAGAATTGAACTTTGAAATTCCATATTAGGTTGGAATTATTGAATTGATTGGGAAATGAATCAGGTTTTCTTTCCATTAGACTACTATGATCATGTAAATTCTACATCAACATTAGCAAGTTTCCATTTCATTTGTTTCATCTTGTTATGCTCATAATCACCTCAAAATTAGACTGCCAAATGGTAAGTTGTGAGAGTTGTGAATCAAATTGTGAATCATTAAAAGGTGATATTTGCCATTTTTTAATGGGAACATGTGTTCTTTTCAAGTTCTTTAGAAAATTCTTTACATATGAAATGTTCTTATTATTCTTAAAATTAATTATCTACATATTTCTAGCCCAATTGCAACTTTCAATCGAAGGTGCATGTTCATGCATAAAAAAACATGGTTCCATTTTAGCGGTATTCCATTAGTTTGTCGTGATTGCATCATATTTACATAAATTATGATCACAATAACCTAATGGAAAAAACCCCTTACCTTGAAGGATTGAACTGAATTTATGTTGTGGGAAAGAGATATTTGGGCATTTGGGTTCAATGCAAATGTTTAAAGGAATCTGAAATTAATGATGAAGTTTTACTTGGGAGGAGCATGAAAAATTAATAGATCATACTACATTTTTCTTACATCCTTTTCCACAAGTAAATAAGAATCACCATTCTCAACTTCCTATTTTCATTTTGTCCCATGTAATCAACGTTTCATTCACTTTAGTTGGTAGGAGTAATCTAATTTTATGCATTACAAAACTCCATCTTTTAGTAACAAAACTAAAAAAAATGCAACATTAAAAAGTTAAGTGAACCCATGGGTAATTATTGGTATAAGGTTGAATTCATTTTTTGAAAAAGATGAGTAAAAAGTTGGTAGGTTGTGTCCAAAAATGTCATTTCTTGGTTGTTAAGACTATTCACAACAACTACACCTTTTTCCTTATTCAAAATTCACATTTTCAATTGCTACCATATATTATAAAATATTAATTCATGGGCTTGACATTAGCAAAGTTGAAACATTCTTAATCAATTATAGAAGGGGGGATATTTTTGTCCATGTTATGCAATTCCTTGGTATCCATAGTAAAAATGACATGTACATTTGTGAATTAACACATGCATTTTTCATTAACCATTACATAATGATTTGAATATATTTTGGAGTATTAAACATTATAAAAACAAGAACCATGTATTTATAAAATGAGTAGAAAATATGCATGATCGGAAAACTCTTAATAGATGAAATGTGTAGATTTCAACTTATTGAATTAATTTTGCAATCATACAAATAGATAATGACATTGCATCAAAAGATAACATTACAAAGAATGAATATCACCCATGATTTCATAAAATCCATTATCCATAACAACATAGTTATTTTTCATTGTCACAATGTCTTAATGTTGGTCAAATTTTAAATTCATAACCATGTCAAACAACCATGTCAACCAACCATCTCAAATGCATATATATCAAGACCTGAAGTAGTTTGGTTCTTTACATGAAGCAAAATGAGACATCCATTTAAAAAAATGCAAGCCTAATCAAATAACTACAACATCTTGGAACATCACTTTTCAAAAGAACACAACAAGAACATAAGATGTGTAAGAAAAATGTGAAAAAAAATATTTATTATGCCAACATATGCAAATATGTACGTGAAAAGAACATAACAAGGTTACGATGCAAGATTGTGCTTAAAATTGCTGTTAAACAAACTAAAGGAAATGATGAGTCTTACTTTTATTTATACCTTTTTGAGGTTTTAGTTCATAGAAGTTTTTAAGGAAGGTTCCATGTGTGCATTGAGTAAAGAAACTTTTTGAGAAGTTTTTTGATTGAAAGTCAATTATGAATTAATTGAAATTTAATTGAAATTTAACTAAAAATCAACTGGGAATTAATTAAAATTAATTAAAATTAATTAAGACTTAACTAAAAGTTCACTAAGATTTAATTGAGACTTTAATTCAAAGTTAAATAGGAGTTAATTTGAATTTAATTAAAACTTAACTAAAATTTAACTAGAGTGAACTAATAATCAACTAAAAGTGAATTATGAGTTAAATGAAAATGAATTAAAACTTAATTGAAAGTTAACTAAAAATGAATTGAAATTTAATTAACAGTTAAGGAGATGGATGAACATTTAATTGAATGAGCTCCATGGTATTGACATTTGTGACACCCTTGCTAAAGAACAAGTTCTATTGTCAATTATACATTTTAAAGTTGCAACTTTCAAGTGATCATATGAAAACATAATGCAAACCTTGCCATTAACAATTAAATTGTTTATTACAACACACACATATTAAAACATTAGGACCCAATCACATCCTTGTCTTCCAAAAACCCATGTTTTGACCCACATCATTTTATTACAATTTCCAAATATTCATTTGGAGGTTGTTTTGAACTTGTGATCTTTCAATAAATTAGAATGTATTATTTTTGAAACTAATAAAAAAATGGTAATGTACAAATAAATGTGTAATCCATCGGATATGAAAGCAAATTCATTCCTTCTTGTGGTTTTTGAACAATAAGTACAAGTAATGAACACAAGGAAATGGAATTGCATCCAAGCAACTTGGAATTATTAATAATCCTACTTAAATTTAAATTATATTATAGTGTAAATTTGGGGATATAATTTAAAAATATTAACTTTTCATTAAGATTTCAAGTATGTGAGAACCAACCTTCGAGACATTAGGCCTTTCATAAATAAATGATTGAAGATATCTTATTTCATAATCCAAATTCATCATTCAAACATGTTCTGGTATCACACACCTATTTTCATTCAAAAACTATATCCAAAATTAAACAATATGTCCACCAATGATATAAAAGTAACCAAAATAATTTTTTTTCAACAATCATTAATTCAAGTTTCATCAAACATGATCTAAAATTCCATTTATTGATCGTTTTATCACACTCTTTGAACCTACCCAACAAATATCTATACACAAAACCTTGACCTTTCAAGGTTCAAATGTTTCACCAATGTGCCAAAAGCAATGAAACTCAAGCTATTTAGGAAACATAAATCCAAAATTAAACAATATTTTCACCACTTACATTTTAAATCAACATAAATAAGGTTGTTGAACCAAAATAAACTCATACCATCGAGCATGGTCAAACTCTAGTCCTTGATCTTCTTCTTACAACTCTTGTAATCAACAAGTAATCTTTGATAATTTAAGCCAAAGGATTAAAATCAAGCAAAATCAAGCTATTTAGAAAACATATATTTAAATTTAACTAAAATAACTAAATTTATTTCATCAAGATTTATTTTATAGTACTTGCAAATGTACCTTGATGGTGTACTAAAAAGTATGCTTAGAGACAAAAAAAGGCTTGGATTCAACTTTGATGCAGTTCACAACCATGTTTGCTTGGGCAATAACTTGGAGTACTTAAATGATTTGAAGGTGCCAAACACAAATTGCTCATTCAATAATATGCATTTTGTGCTTGAGATCCCCTATCTATAGTTATTGGGATGTGAAAGAGCAAATAAAAGGGCCAATATGATGAAAAAACATTGTTTGGTTGAAATGGCTTTAATGTTGAAAATTGACATATTTTTGACAAAATTTTAATACAAACCTTATTAACATAATGCTATGAAAAATTTAAAAACTTAAAAAAAAAATTCATTAGAAAAATTTCAAGAATATTTAAAGAATAAATGATACATCAATGAGGCAATTATGGTCCCTTTTATCATCACCGTATGGTCATTAACAAAAACAAATAACTAATTTAATGAATAGATATTCAAAATTAAAAAATATTTTCACCAATGGTATAAAAATAGAAATTAAATTATTTAACAAATATTAAGTCAAACCATTGAATATGGTTGAATTTTGCCTTTTGATCCTCTTATCGTATTTAAAAAACTTACCTGACAAATACACGTACACAAAACCTTGTCCATTTAATGTTTGAGTATTTAACAAATGTGCCAAAAACAACCAAAATGAAATGCTTCAACAAATGTAAATCCAAAATTAAACAATATAAGTCTTCAAGCCATGAAACATGATTGAACTTGAACCCTTGATCTTCTTCATACAACTTTGCAATCAACAAATAGTCTTTGAACTTAACATAAATTCAAAATTAGACAATTTATACCAAATTTTTTTATAAAAGCAACCAAAATTTAATCTAACCTACATTTAAAATGACCAATCAACCCATATTAATTTTTTACAAAGAAATTCATGTGAATAAAATTTTAAAAAAATTATTAATTAAAAAAATTTCATGTTAAAAAAAAGAATAAAAAGACAGAGGAAATCCATCTTCAACTATATCAACTTTAAAATAGGACACTAATAAAATGATGCACATCTTTAATTTTAAATGTTATAAATGCCTTTTGTATAAATTCCTAGAACCTGCAACATTTCTAATGCAAAAGAGGGCATTTTGCTTGGATTTTAATAATGTTATGATTTTAATCACATTTTCAACCGCAGTTGACAGAACTCCAGTTAGTTGATAGTAACTGCGATTAGTTCTAGTCGTTGTCTCTTCTTTGGGAGCTGCGCGGCGGCACTTGGGTCCAAAACATTGAGGGCTTGCGCTTCAGATTCTTCGATCCAGCTTTTTCTCATTCATTTTTGGATTCAGGACCGGTGGATCCAATTTCCTTTCGAGATTTCTTTTCGTTTGATTCTTGCATCCTGCGATTTGATGATTTGTGTGCAAAGTTGTGGTATGCTTTGTGTGTGCTTTGTGTCGTGTGTATTTGGAATTTCGAAGGTTTTTGCTCCTTCTAGTCATGCGTTTTGTGTGCACAGTAATATTTTCGTGGAGGTGAAATTCTCTTTTTCCGAAGTTCTGGAGAGAGGTTTTTGGCCTCAATCTGATGACACTGGAAGCCTTGTGTGGATCTGTGAACTGTTTTTTCAACAGGAAGATTTTAACTACGTGAGATTTCACGGGGAGACCGACTGTTTTGTTTGCAGATATTGATGATAGTTTTATCATTTGTTGAGGAATCTGAGATCGAAGGCTTGCGAATGAGGATCTCTCTCGGCGGGATTGCGAAGCAGCGGAAACTGAAGCTGGCGGTATAATACGGTTCTCCAGGTTTTCTATGTGTACGAGTTTGCTCGTTTCAACTCTAGAAACCACGGTTTGAGAGCAAAGTATTTGCAACTTTTCCAGACCTGGAGGTGCGCATCTTCGTGCAATAACTTCACCACACATGGAGCGTTGCCGCATTTGCATTGTAATTCGAGAAGGACTGCAAGACGCGATCAATTGTTCACATCTCCGAAAGCTGCTCAAGGGGAAGGCGCAATAGCACACGCTTAACACTGGAAAATTTATCGTCGTCACAGCTAAAATTTGTTTCTATTGCACATAAATCCAGTAAGTCTAGCTTGTCATGTATCTCGAAGCCGGGACGATGTCAGGATCGACATCAGGAAAAAGGATCAGCACCAGCAGATGGAAAAAATGGAGCAGCAGCAGCAATATCTCGCGCAATATTATCCAATTGTGATGGAAACAAGCTGGAACAGCAGCCATGATCGTCATTGTCAATCAGAGAGCCGAAGCCTTGAAGTACGACCGATCTCAAACAAGATCTCAGATCAAATTTAGCCAGTTCTGTCCTCAAGCTCAGTAGAAGGAAATCCATGTCTCGACGCAGAGTTCGTGATGTTTGGTTGAGATCGAGTGGAGATCGAGTCATCCACAGTCTGAGTATCGCGGCGGATCCGTTACTTGTCGGATGCCGACTCCGAGATGCACGAAGCAGATCTCTCTCTGTGCAAGTTTCCGAGAGGCAGATCTCTCTCTGCAATGTTTAATTCATCGCATTCAGTTTCTTTTGCTTCTACGAGGCAGAGATTGGAGGCGAGGACATTAAGGAAGGCTTGTTTTCATGCTAGAGAATCATGGCGATGAACATTGTCTTGTCTATAATAGTATTTGCGAGTCCATGGATTTTCAAAGCGGACTGAGACTGCTCTTGATTGTTCCGTTTTATGTTCCAGTGACAGGAGGAGATTCAGGAGGTTTTATGAGCACCGTGGCAGAATCAACTGCAACAGCGCCATGGGAAGAAAGTGTAGCCAAGTCTGGTATTATAGCTTGAGAAAGGATGATGCTCAAAGTCTTATTCAAGGAGCTTTTGTACTCCTGTGGTACACTTTCTGAATCCATATTCATTGTAATGTTTGTCTTTGGACAGCCTGGGCTTGTTGTCTAAGGACCAAAGAGTGCAAAGAAGCAGTGCAAAGGTACAAAATCTTCAAGATGATGCCACTGTGCTTGTGTGCTTGCTTGTGTGTTTGCAATTGATGTGGTTCAAGTCCTTAACTTGGTTGGGCTTGCTCTGCCAGGTGATATATATTTTCCTTGCAAAGAAGAACAAAACACTGTGAGCAACCTGAGCAAGTCTATTTCACTGACCTCCAACAGTAGAAAATTCTGGACAGCCCTTCTTGAGATGTCAGGAGAGGAGCTTTTGGGGCTGCTGGCAGAAGGGGTGCCAGATTCTGCAGCTGCAGCAACAGCACTGCTCTTAAAAAGGGCAGAAGAATTTAACATGGCTGCATTCTGTGCAAAGCAATCCTCAATTGATCATCCCCATGAGCCTGGACATATGGATGCTTGTTTGGGATAGTTTGTTTGCATGTGAAAGGAACTCTGAACAACATCACACTGCTTGGAAAGTCAAATCAGCAGAGTCCACTTGAAGAAGAAAAATGACCTAAAAACTGGATTCCAATCAATGCAGAGAAGGGAAGTGGTGGAAACTGTTCAGGCTGCTGTGAGGTAAATCTTTCACTGTTTTGAGTCTTGCAAAGCTAGAATTTGGACATGGTGTTTGGAGGGCGGTAACCCCAGCCTAACATTTCACTCATCTTTGAAGTGATTGTACTCCTGGTGAAGGAAGTATCCTTTGTATGGCAACCCTTTTGCAGATGTGAGGTTTGCACTGCAACTAACTATATTTGAGTCCTTGATTTCTCATGTTGAATGAGTGTCTGTGCAGCTACTACTGTTGTACAAGTTTCTCAAACTTTTTGGTGCCAGGACTATGTAGGATAAGTGCTTTCTCATATTTGATTGTGAGAATTTGTGGTGTAAATCGTATATCCTCTAAGCTCATAATGTTGGCGGCTTCTTTTGCTTCTGAGTAAATCAAGATATGACTGACTCAGTATCTGCTGGAGCTGCAGTTCTGACGCTTGCTGATAGCTACCAGAAGAGATGAAGTTTACCCATTCTGTGAAGCTCAGAATGCTGTTGCTTGATGCCAAGGTCCATGTGATTTTAATGAGTGCTTGATTGTGATTGCAGAAATCAACAGAACAGCACAAATGTTATTGATCCTGGATAGGAGTTTGAAAGGAGGCAATTTTTTGTCCTGAAGAGGTATCAAGCAAAGTAACACCTCACCATTTGTGTTTACAAAGGTCAATGCATTAAATTGCAACTCAGAAGCAGGAGACAATTCCTACTTCCAGACTATGCAACCAGTGTCAAAAGCACTGAGAATGGAAGTTGAATTCCTGAGTGTTGGATCAGCATCTTGTGCAGAAACAGTGACCTGCTCTGGCTTTCAACCAGGTGGAGCGCTTTTTGACTCATCTTCCATGAATCTCAACTTGGGTGTCCCTGGTAAGATCATGATATCTGAGCTGCTGATTCTTTGACCCTTCAACATATAGTCCATCAGTACTAATCAATATGACCAGCAATGGAAAATTGCCAGTTTTTCTTTGTAGGAAATGTCTGTTGAATAGGGAACTTAGTCAGGAATATACAAGGACCACAATTTAGTTTAGAATTTGGAAGTTCAAATTGGAAGGAGTGGAATGCCAAACCTGGTGCATCTAGGACTGCGAGAAGCATAGTGGCATTGTACAATTCAATTGATGCCATTTGAATTGTATATCATGCCACAAATTGTGCAGTATTGGTGATAAATTTGTTTGTACAATCATACACTTTCTTGAAGCTATGTTTGGTTTGCAAGCACCTGAAATCATTCACAAGAGATTGACAAGGCTCAATAGTGTAGTTTAATATTCTTATTCACTAAAAGTCAGTCATCATTCATGGAGCAACAACTGTTTTGAAGTGTTGAGTTTAAATATGTGTATGTTTGATTGATTATAGGGTAGGATCTGCACTTGTATAAGGTGCTACTTGCAGCCAAACCCATGTATGTACAACTACTTTTCAACCTGCTGATTTTGCTTTGTTGTTCTTTTTGCAACTTCCCTCTTCAAACAATCATTTTCAACTAAAGTTGAGACCTAAATGTTGCTTGTAACTGTTGTTTTTTGGTGACTCTCCAGCAATAGGCCCTATTCCAAAAGTGTTGCATTCTTAGAGGTGAATTTTCACATGTTTAGTATTATGGCAATGACTTTGTTGATTTTGTATGTTTGTGCTTGCTCCCCAGTTATTGAAACACATGGGTATACACCCATGATGAATTTAGCATCCACTTCTAATAACAAAATCCTTTTGGTTTTTTGGCTGCTCCCAAAGAGATTGTTTCCATATAAAAACATGCATCAGCATCTGCAAGGAAATTGATTTCTTTGAATTATATCCATGCTCCCTGCCTGCCCCTTCTGAATTTTGGAAATATCTTCTATCAAATGCCCTCTTGGAATATGAAATGAGTTTCCTTCAGCTTCTTTCAATTACCAGATTTTGCAGATTTTCTGTTTGTTCTGTTTTGATGACTTTGATTCAATTCTCTTTTATGTACAAATTTATTGTCTGTATTTTGCTATGTACTTGGATTTTGTGGGGTGTTTTTGGGGTGGTTGTGGAAATTTGCTGGTGCCCCACTTTTTCAGTTTCCAAATCTTCTTTTCCAGAAATTGGTGTTTTGTTGTTGATAACCTGACTGATCTCACAAGGATCCTTTTTTAAGTTTCCTTTTTGTTGTTTCTTGCATTGCAGTGATGGGAGAAGATCAAAACCTGGCAGCAATAGGGCTGCTGCTGAACTTTGTCTGCAAGTAAGAACCAAGACTATTGGCATCCAAGTGGTGTATTTTCCTTTGGAAGGGGTGGGTGTTCTATTATTATTATCCTTCTTTTTGTTGGGTACAATTTATAGAAAACTTCTTTGAAATGACATTTTCTCCTTTAATTTGCCAAGTGCTGAGAGAGAGAGAGAGAGCTTGGAGAGGTTGCTAATGATTCTTGTCTTTTTAGGGTTCTTATCTTTTTTCCCTTTTTGTTTTTGGTCCCTAATTTCTTGGAAGATTCTTTGTTATTCTGAAAGATTTCTATAAAGAATTTATACCACCCAACCTGGTGGGTTGTAGCTCACTATGGTCAGAACAGTTTGATAACTTCCTTTTTGGTGGCTCTACCTCCAAGGGTAGGACTATGGAACCATGTAGTTGTCATTTGGTCCCACATTTTGAGCTTTTGGTGACTCTACCTCCAAGAGGAGGACTATGGAACCATGTAGTTGTCATTTGGTCCCACATTTTGAGGAATGTTCACCAGGTGTTACAGCAAACTGTGAGTTCAAATTTTTTTGGGAACTCCAAGGAACCTTTGAACTGTTCCTGATTTGAAGTTTGAACTTGCCATAAGAGGCAGAGCCAGGATGACTCCTAGATTACAGCAAGATGCAGCTTTTGTGTTCATGGCATGGGGATGGATAATGATCTCCATAGATGATGATTCCATTTGTGCTTTGAATTCTCTCATTCTGATATGGAACATAATTTGTTGCAGAATTGCACCTTCCCTTCCATGTGAGGCTTGCATCTTTAAGTTGAGCAAGGGGGACTTTCTCTTCAGCCAAGCTATTCTTTCTTGACCATAGGTAAGCCCAGGTTCTTCTACTACACCACTTCCCAAATTTCATTCAATTCTGACCTTCACATCTTTTTGGTCATTTCTAGCATTGGGGGTGACATTTAACCTAACTTAGGTTAGAACTCATGGGCAAATTGCAAGTGGTTGTGAGCTCAAACCCACCCAATCATGTTCTCCCCCCTCCCAATCCCTCCCCTGCTTGTGCTCAATGTTTTTTTGGCCAGTTATAGACAATATCACGGTGCAATTCGTATTCATGGAGATTTTGTTCTCAAAGTAAGCATTCTGCTTTCAAATTGCATAAACTTTCTGGACTTTGGAGAATCCTTAAAACTTCTGCGCCGAATAAATCTCCAGGTTCAAAAACTTGTCACCAGAGGTACTACTACTGTTGCAGTAAATATTGGTGGCAGATTTGATGCCCAACATGATACTCTGTGATACTGGACACATTTAATAGTGGCAATACTACTCTTTGGAGGAGGTTCATGTGTCTCCCATATCCTTCTGAGAAAAAGAGTGCATATTTGCCTGCCTGTGTCACTCTGGGAGAACTAGCCATTGTCTTCTTAACACTAATAAGTGGGGCAAAAATGGGAATGGCCATATGTTATTCTGGAGCTGGAGAATTCTCCAAATTCTCCAACTCACCCCCAAAATACAACTGCTGTTTTGTTTTTTTTTTTTCCCAGCCCTATTATAGGAATCCCTTAAAAATCCCATGGAAAAACATCTACATAGTGTAATGTATCTATACTATTTTGCCATTTTTTTCCCCAAAACATTTTATGCATATGAGGACGACCATTCTAGATGAATAGGCACAGCAAGGTTTACAATGACACTAATTGCCTTCTTCTTTTTTTCCCCTTGTGTACTTGGGTACATGATTGTCGCCTTCCATATTGATTGTGCTGAATGACTATCACGGGTTGTTTGAAGTAAGTCATGTGTAGGCTGTCTGTATCAAGTTTCCGTTGTCTCCCTTGTGAACATAATAAAGGGCTGGGGGGGAAGGGGGGGAGTTGACAAGTTCAAACTAGCAACATAAGAGCAGCTGCCATGAAGATAGGAAACAAATTTGAACTTGCAATTCCTAGTGACACCTGCTGAGCATTACTTCAAACATGTAGGATCAAATGAAAATCAATGTCATTCCAGAATCCATGATCTCTCCCTTAGAAGTTGAGGCAATAAACATTTTGTTTCAAATTTATCAGGTGTTCCCCCAAGAGATGATAAACTATTTGTTTGTTGTCCGGAACCTTGTGTGTCTGTTATCTCTGACCCTGATCTGATGCCTTATATCAATCTTGTCATAGCTATAAAGATGTTATGACATCTGCTAAACATTCTTGTACAGTTGTAAACCGATTTTGTTTTGTTTTGTTTTGTTTTTTTTTGGGGGGGGGGGGGGGAAATTTTTTGTCCCTCCCCCCCAAACAAAAAACCCGTTTTACCAATCAAAAGGAATTTTTTTAAAAAAAAAAACCCAAAATCACCAATTTTTTAAAAAAAAAAAATTTCATT
>Ga0116227_10008882_pt1 | contig 18600 bp, 11 predicted proteins | sample S1TSphgellanicum_FD_89693 | JGI IMG/M metagenome (GOLD analysis project Ga0116227, IMG submission 89693) | Host-associated microbial communities from peat moss isolated from Minnesota, USA - S1T2_Fb - Sphagnum magellanicum MG | ecosystem: Host-associated > Plants > Peat moss > Unclassified... | reverse complement strand
TTTTGTTTTGGTGGCCAGAAGTGAATTTCGGTGCGCATTCCCCCCCCCCCCCCCTCCCTCCCCCCTCAATCTCGCCTTTGCCCTGTTTTTTTTCACCTTGTCATGTTTTGCACCATAACCTCCCATGTTATGAGCACCATGGGCCTCGTGACATGCCAGGTAGCATGTGCCAAGTGTCTTGTAGCATGTTACATAGCCCTCGCACTCCAAATGTGTATGACATGGACCCAAAACATGTCTGGAAATGCCAAGGTGAAAAAAGGGTGTAAAAGGCAGACTGGAGGAAAAAGTATTGCAGTAGTACTCTTGTACCGCTAACATTAACAACTATGGGCATATGCTGTTTAAATTGATAACTATCTAGTATTGAAATTTGAAAATCTAATAACCTACTAGATAATGCAATTATCATCCAAGTAGGTTATCAATATTTAAATATTAATATTAAAAATAATAATAAAAGGATTATAAAGTTTTTAAATAAAAATCCTAGTATAACTGGTGTATAAGCTGCAGGTTAACTGACAGTTATTAATTTCTTATGCATAACAAATGATTATTACTCAACTTTTTTGATAACCTACCCAATGATTATTAGAAAAGCAATGTTTGTCTCAAAGTTCCTGAGAATCAACTCCGTTATCAACCTGGGTTCAAGTTTCAGGTATGAGATACCCTACCTATATCCTTACGGGGACCACCAAAATTCACCCAACGCAGTTATCGATTCAGTTCTGGGGAGGCTAAACACAGTTTGAAATAGGGGACGCTAAAATAAGTCCAGAGCAAGCCCCTGTTCAAATAAACATGAATTATGCCAACCGATTGGGAAATAGTCACCAAATTGGTTTATCTCTCTCTTGAGAAGGACCACCTTCAAAGCATGTTTCCTTTTATGTAACTGAATCTTCCATTCCATGATTAGGGTTTAAATGTTATTATGCAAGTGTTGACATAATTAACATTGTGTACCAAGGAAAGTACTCGTGCAAAAGTGTTGTTGGATGGGATAAGTCTTTAGGAAAATAAAATAAAAATTTAACTGTATTCAATTCTTCTCAAATAGGTTCTTATGAAAGCCAGCCCTTACGCCTACCAGGTACTTCTTACCCAACAAATTTTTTAAAATATTAGTAACCTGATTGATTGACCATTCCAGTAAGGTGAATCTCAAAAATCTGGTTATTTGATTACCTGTGCATAAGCCAAAATTAAAATTTTACAATTGGTAACCAGCCCACCAGATATTGAAAAAGAACCAATAACCAGCCAACACTAATACTTACCTGGTACTAGAGTCAATATAGCCTTGGTATTAAATTGGTATTGCCTCAAGTCCCTTCCAGGCAGGTGTACTGGTACCCACGCGGTTGGTGTTGTTGCCTCAGGTCATACCAGTGCGGTTGCTTCTTTGATACCCGGAGCAGTCTATATACCAGGGGGTTGCAGCTTGGTACCCACCCAGCACTGGCAATTATGACACCTCCACCAACAAGTGATAATCCGGGTATATCCTGGTAACATGTCCACCTGCTTGGGAAACCCTGTTTCCTTTGGAAGGTGGAAAACTTTGCGCTCAAAATAAGAATGATAACCAAGCATCCCAAAGCACAATTGCAACCTTTTCCATAACACCTCTACTAATCCGGGTATATCCTGGTAACATGTCCACCTGCTTGGGAAACCCTGTTTCCTTCTGAAGGTGGAAAACCTGGCACTCTAAATAAGAATAATAACCGAGCATCCCAAAGCACAATTGCAACCTTTTCCATATTTCGGGTGAAGCACAGACCAAAAGAGACATCCTTTACGTTTTGAGGGGACAAAATGCCTTTTAAAGTTATTCACACTTGGCGAGAACTAAAAGTTTACTCACTGTGTACAGTACCAGATTGGGTACCCTGCATTTTGATTGGTTGCTTGAAAATATACCATCCCAAGACAGACAAAACCAGGGTCTCTGACTCTAAATTAAAGATTTCCTGGGCTAAACATAGGCACTATCAGGGGGCCTCACTCACCGTACTACTAGCTAGTGTACACAAAAATTCAAAACCCTTTTCATATGGTAGAATTACCTGGGCCCAATTCTGCAGTGCTGGACACTGCCTGGGTGCCACCATAGAAGCACCAGTGGGCTGTAGGTACCAGCACCTACACTGGAAAGTACTTTCACCCTCTTGAGTGAAGGTCCAGTCCAGTAGGTCTCCCAAACCATGTGGACAGGGTACTGGCTGTTGTCCAGAGGTCCCTCCCATTGGCCTTCAAGGTCCTTCCAGCATCCTTTGAGGTCCCTCCCACGGGCCTTCTAAAGTTCTTCTGGCATCCTTTGAGGTCCCTCCCACAGGCCTTCCAGGTCCTTCTAGCATCTTTGAGGTCCTTCCCACAGCCTCTGAGGCCCTTCTGGCATCCTTCCAGGTCCCTCCCGGAGACTTCCAGGTCTTTCTGGCATCCTTCCAGAACCCTCCCGCGGCCTTCCATCTCTGGAACCTGCAAGTGTTGGGGTGAACCCTAGTCTAGGGCTTCCAGCTCGGCTCTCCCACTGGGTGGGCAAACAGACAGACAGACAGACAGATAGGCTGCAAGGGAGGGAGGAAGGAAGGCAGTCGGGATTCTAGTAGTGATGGAGTTACACAAGCTTGTTGACAAGAGAAGAAGAATGCTACTCATGATCACATTTTGGTGACGAGAAGCTGAGATTTGCAACAGATTTTGCACACACAGACATTTTGAAAGATACTATCTAGTACGGTCCTATATACTCTTACAACTGGGATATACTTCTTACCATGCTCCTCCTCCAAATGCAGACTCACCGGCACACACGCCCAGTAGTGCATTATAAAATCCGAGTCGTAGCTCATGCCGAGCGTCACCCATTGCGGAGCCAAGCTGCAAGCTGCGGCGCCGTTTCCTGCAGCATCAGGAACCTGCCTTCACATGCTGCACCAGCTTCGCAGCGTCGACCGCCACAAAAATGTTGTTGTGCAAACACAAGAATTTGAATACTGACCACAGTACTAGTAGTACTACTACTTCTTCTCTTCTTGTTGTTTTTTTTTTTTTTTTTTTTGGTGTTGTGGTGGTGATGGTGGTGGTCAGGATGGGGGCGGTGGTGTTGTTCAGTATTGCAGTCGACGTTGTGGACTTTGCATTAAGAGGTTATGTTGTGTGGATGAACTGCATGAGAGCGGTTTGGTTCATGAGTGGTGTAGTAGAGGTACTCGCACTAGCAGAAGTAGGGAAGAAGAAAATGCAATTGCGCTTTTGGGTTCCAGTTCCTCCTTTTCGTAAGTAATTAGAATCAGCAAGAATGACTGGAGGAATCCGAAAAGTGATGAGCTTTGATTCCTTTGGGATGTGATTGGAAAAATGGTGGTTTGAAAGGGAGGTTGAGGAAAAGTTTAAACTTGATGTCAGAGTTTTTTGGGATTAGAGTGCTAGAATTGTGCAGCTTGGGAGGAATCGATTAAGTTTCCATAGTCTAGAGTTCTTCCTAGCTTTGGAAGCTCGCACAGGAAAAAGATCATCAGATGCTGAGTTGTTAGATTGTAATTAGGAAAGTCCGGGGACTGGGAGGATAAATTAGAGCTTCAAGGAGGAGTTTGATTGTGTTTGCTGGGGGCCCTGGAGGGGCGGGAGGGTGGGGTTGGGGGAGAGGGCGAGCTGGAGGAATTTAGAACAGAGGAGGAGGTTATGGGTCGCGGGAAAATAGAGATTAAGAAGATTGAGAATCCAACGAGCAGGCAGGTGACATTCTCCAAGAGACGTGGGGGTTTGTTGAAGAAGGCACACGAGCTGGCGGTTCTGTGCGATGCAGAAGTGGCTCTCATTGTATTCTCCAGCACCGGGAAGCTGTTTGAATTTTCCAGCCCAGGCAGGTAGGACGAATAGAGAGAAACAGACACACACACGGAGAGACACACACAGAGAGATAGAAGCTTGAGAGAGCTTCTTTGCTGGCGTAGCAGTATGAGTGGGGCACCAGTGCTGCATGCTTAATTCCCGGTATTATCTGCAATGTCAGTTGATCCCACTGTTGCTGATCTTTGGAATTCGTCTAGATTGATCCCGAGCTCTGAGCTGCTGTTTATAAGTAATCGGAAGTCGGAACTCAACGAGTAAAGACAAGATCGTGTATCTTACAAAATGTAGTACCTACACAACAGAATTCTCAAACCTTTCCATTTTACAAGGAGACGGAAAACGATCATCTCTCATGGCTGATCATCACTCTTTCACTCCTTCATCCACTCCTTCGCCATTCTTGTGGCGGGAGGTGTTCTTCCCGAGAGTGGGTCTGGCTTGCCTTTTTTCTGTTGCAAGAAAATGCGACTGTTTCGGCGAACTGTCGACTGAACCACGCCGTTTGAAACGCGAAGTAGCAGAGTGTTTTCTACAATCATTTACTCTGTGAGTCGTGACTCGCGAGCAATTCGTACAATTAGAGCGCGCAATACGTTGATATAGAGCGAGATGTCTTGAAAGCGCTCCCCAATTTCACATCTCTAATTTGCTCTCCAAAAGACTATCTTATTCTAGCTAGATTGTGGGCGGGGCGGCAAACCGATCGAACTGAACATGGTGCCGAGTCCGACTAGTATGAGCTCAGCAGAAGCTGAAAAGCTCATGTATTTGCGAGGAATTCTGGCCAAGATTTGTGTATGTCTTGGGTGATGCAGCAAAACCCACAACAGCTAACTGGCAAATTGTTCCAGGAAGTTGGTAAGCAGCACCACATCCATCGCTGATGTGCAACCGCCGCTAGAAAATTGTCTCGACCCATTGCTTAGATCCGAGCCTAAGGGCAGTGTCAAACAGCGCCTAGCGTCTCCATTGTGAGACCTGATGCTTAAAATTACTTCTGTTTTTTGGCCATGCCCAGGCTTGGCTTGGATGTGGTGGAAGACTCAACCCTAAATTTGGAGTCATTCTTCCTTACCAATTTCCACCTAAATTTGTGATCCAGTCCTTGCTAGAATAATGCTGCTGATGAAGTTCTCAGCATTGCTGAGAAACAGACCAAGGAGGGGACAATTTTTTACTCGATTTGCCAGATCTTTTGTAATTGCCTTCAAAACAAGTTCCACCTTGTTGTAGTGTAAGAAAAGGGATTTGCAAACCCAGTTTTGATCCTATTGGTTTGGTTTAGTTCTTGAGGAGTTTTGTCCCCTCCAGGTTTCACATCTGCTTCCATCTCCATGTGAATTCTTCTCCTCCAAAATAGCCTTAACCCATGGCCTCCAAGTGGCTAAAGTAACATAAAGATTTCCTTGGGGTATTTGGAGAAAGCTAGGAGATGTTGTGAGTAAAATTGTATGTATGTGAGTAACTCCTGTACCCAACACCTTAATTCTGTAGGCCACCAGTGACTGTAAGTTTGCAGGTGTGAGAAAGTCCTGGCCTAACTAGTGTCTTTGCTTCTTGATGGTATTGAGCAGTATGCAAGACATTCTTGAAAGATACAGCAAGTGCCCTGATGGAGTGCAAACAGGCAGCAATAGTGAAGTAAGAGCCTTGCCTTTCAGTATTTGCAATAAGTTGGTAGCTTTTTCCTTGGGTGTTTAAAATCACGCCCTCACCCCTCTCCCCCAATTTTTTTGGTTGTGTGCTTCTTGCATAGCAATGGGAAGAATTCAGCTTGTCTTTGTCACATGGTTGTGCTGATTGCAGTTGATGGGACATGAAATTGTTAAATTGAGGCAACAATTGGAAAGGCTGCAAAGCACATACAGGTGATCTCCTGCTTCCATGTTTGCTATGTTTGATAATGATATACCTGCAGCAACACAACATTGGGTTCCAATTGACAACAGTTTAAAGTTTCACTTGTATGGAATTGTGTGATAGATACCATAGATTAGGTGTCACAGTTGCTACATTTGGGTTTTTTTCATAAATATTATTTTCTTTCTCCAGGAATTCAGTGCCTGTTAGCTTGGAAAGATTCAGATCTGTGGAGTTGCCAGAATGAACTGTGCAGCAATCTGCTTAGGTCATGGCACATTTGAAGCTGAATAATATTCTTTTTCTTAATCCAGGCATATGCTTGGAGAGGATCTTTCAATGTTGACTGTGCCAGAACTGCTGCAGCTAGAACAGCAGCTATCTATGGGATCTTCTCGTGTTCAGGCAAGGAAGGTAACTGTGAGGGTGGCAGTGGGGGTTTTCCTCTTCAATCCAGATTCTGAAACTCCACTCAATGCAAGAGAATCCTATTGCTTATGGTCTCTTGCTCATTTCACTCCCATTGTCTTGGATAGCCTTTGGCCTTGATGCCTCTGCTCAATTATAAACATGTACCAGTTTCAATGGACCATTTTATCAGGTGCGAAAGGATCATCCTGACAGAGTGTCTTGTGGTTTATCTTTACAGAATCAGCTCCTCCTTGAAGAAATTGAGGATCTTCAGAGAAAGGTAACATTCATCTCCTAACACTCCTGTGTTGAATGTGTTTGATGGTTTCAAGTGCAAAAACAAGTTTTTGGTTCTGTTGCTTTTGCTTGTTCAAACTTTTCCATTGTATTGCGAAGTATGACAACCTAAAGCAACTTCTTGCCTGAAGATGCAGCTGATGAGCTCCATTTTGTTGGTCCTGATGAAAGTAGATGGCTGGACTAATAGATCTTCATGTTGCAGGAGCATGACTTGCAACAGGAAAATGCTGAACTGCTCCGCAAGGTAAAAATCTGCTGGCAGAACAATAGCTTCCAAATATGCATTGTTCAATTGTTTTGCTGCCAAATAGGTCCCTGGAGTCTCTTAGGTCAAAGTTGCTGAAGGTTTTGAACATATCAAGGGTGCCCAAGCAATAGGAAATTCTTAGAAGTGCATCAATTCTCACATAAAATTTCTTTGATGGCTTAGCTTGCAGATGCTACAGAGATAGCAGAAGCAGTTGCCCTGGCTGGCCCTTCAGCAAGTCCAGCCCAGCACAACATGCCAGCTAGGGATTCTAGAGGAAGATCCCAGACAGCACCAACAGTGTTTCCCTCTCATCCAAATCTTCAAGACCCACAGACATCACAAACCTCTTTACATCTAGGGTACAAACCTGGAACCCAGTATCTCACATCTTGTTATTCGGAGTGTGCAGTGTTGCTCGTGCCAAAGCCTTGGTATTAGCAAAATTGTAGATGCTGACAGATTGGCCCATTTTGTTGTCAATGATGCACATATGAACAGGCTGTTCTCTGAGCCATTTCGTCCAAGCTCAAGCAGAAGGCCATCTCAACAAGGTCCAGCTGAACCAGAAGGTAGCAGTAGTGGGGACATATACCTCTGATGGGATGTAAAAATGTGCATCACCTTCAGTTGATCGGCCCTCTTATTTTGCATCTAAGATATGCAGAGCAAAAAATTACTCACTCAGAATCGATTATGTCTTTGTTTGTGCATCTTCATCAATGCTCTTTGGTGTAGTTCCATATTTCTGACCAAAGTTTTCTTGTATTTGCAGGTGAAACATCAACGAGATGGGATGATCCACAATACTGAAATCAGAAATAGACTCCATGCATTTTCTTCCTTCCCATATCTGATATCTGAGAGTTTTCATAATTTGACAGCAGGACTCTTTCTCACAGAGAGGCATTTTTAAAGGGAGCTAAGTCCATGTGGAGCCCAACTCCACCATGGGCTCATCATATATTACAGATTTTTTAGGTACAATTTGGAATTATTGTATTCATTTGTGAAGCTTGGCTTGGTCTGAGATATTATGTCCTGCTTTCAAGGTGTAGATTTTGCTTCACGCAAACCCTGAAAATTTGTGAATTTTTCAAAGCACTTCACTATCCACCTTCTGCCACAGGAACAAACTTCCAATGAGGTAACACAACAAACTGTCTTTTGGGTACACTTGCATGGAAATGTAGTACTTATATCCATATGTTGCTGTGTTTCTCACTCCTGGCAAATTATCTTTTGAGAAGTGAATCCCAAAGTTCACCCAAATCTTAAGGGTCTAGTAACTCTCAAAGCAATATTGTCTTGGTATACATACTGCAAATCAATATGTTGATATGCTCTCAAAGAATAAACTTGTATCAAATGGCAACAATGCTGAACAATGCTATGGTTTATTTTTAGCCCAATGTGTGCATTTTGGTGTCTTCTCAAAATGCCAAAGTGGGCCCATAGTCAATTGTCCTTAAGAGATTTGGATGTTGACAAGGCAGTTGTAGGGTGTTTGGGAGCATTCAATTCTTCTATCCTTAATGTGACTGCCTGTTGAAAGCTTGGCAGTGTCCAACTTCAATGTGTTGCAGAGAGAATTGGGGGTTCTTAGACTATGGGACAAGAAGTGGCCAGTTTTGTGGAAATTGATGAAGATCTTCATGTTTCTCTGCATTTCACATCCATGAAAAGTTTTTGAGACAACCTTCATGACAGTTTGAAGATGGCATCCCATTCAATTTGTCAATGAGTTGCCTTTGTAAACTTTGAAGAGTAACCAAACTCAAGGGATGATGCTTTCATAGTCATGAAGACTCCAGTTGTCCAAAAAGTCGGACTTTCACATTGAGATATTCTACAATCACTGAAACCCAATATTCTGTTGTAGAAAATCTGCATTTTCTTTCCTATTCATGCCAAATGGAGCTATCCCACAGTCTGAGGTGGAGGTTTTAGCAGCAAGTTCAAAAAGTCATCCTTCAAAGTACTCGGTAGCAGGGCAGGGATTGTCTGATCTGGGCTAGTGAGCTTGTGGCCAAGCCTGGTGCCGAGTGGGCTACTGCCAGGCTTGGCCACAGGCTGCTTGGCTCCAGAATCAGCTGAACCCCGCCCACTCCCTGACATTCAAACATGAGGTAACCAGGTTAAAATCAGAGAACCACGAGGGAAAAATGTGGGGAGCATGGGGTGGGAGGAGTGCAGCAGAATAGGCCGCCTACCCAATTGGCAAGGCAGGCCGATTCGGTCATTATATTATGGCATGCTGAAAAACAGCCATTCTTAAATCCCCATGACTTTAACCTCCAATGTATGAAATTTGTCTCTAACAAATTGAAATCAATGAATGGGTGTGCATCATTCTTGAACATGTACTTGTAACTAAATGGGGGCTCCGATTTGAGGAGATGTGAGATGAAATGTTTTCTCTTGACAAGGAAATGTTTACAATGTTACAAGTAGAATTGAGCGAATCTCATAACCAAGAAATGGCCCCCAAGAGACACCTCTCAAACTCAAGATTGTATTAAGTCTGGTTTTCCTAACAAAGTAGTCTACTTACTTTGGAGAGATGAAGACTCATGTTATGGACTTTTCAAACTCAAAGTGGTGTTTGTAGCAAACGGTAGGTGTATTTTGTTGGGACTCAGGACTTAACATTTGTAGTAGACTAGGTGGTACCACCTACTAGGAGAACTTGTCCCATTTGGAAGACAAATGTAATGACACTTGATGGATTTCATTTCCATAGCAAGACTTTTAATAGGAAAGAATTTTAATTTATGAAGACCTCCAAACACTAGTTCAAGTTTTCCATTTTCTCACACCTTTGCAAGGTTCCAATCTTTTTTTGTTTATGGCAAACCACTCTTGTTGTGTAATTGTGATACTTTGTTTGTTTCAAGCAAAAAAGTATGGTGTACCATACAAGCCCCATTCTAACATTACATGAATAAATTCAGTAATATTGCCTTTAGGGAAGTTATATATTGTGTGGAGAGATCTTTCCAACTTAGAGACCATAAAACCTATTAACCCCTTTTTTCAGTGTTCAATTTTACCTAGACCATTTAAATGAACATTGGTTTTTCCTAGTTTTGTTATTGACGTGGCTCCCTCCATCCTCCCACCATTACTTTGGCAAGAAAATGCCCTCAATTTGGGCTATTACAACTGATTATCAACTTTATTTCAATTTTAAGCCATTAGACAAGTAGGCATCATAAATTAGAAAGTTCACAAATGCCTGAATCAACTATCCATCCAAATGGGTATCCTTAGTTTGAGTCTTACAAGAATTTTCATAAGCCTATAGTTCGCAAGTTTTAATTTTAAAATCTTATTGGCATTATGATTCTTTCAAAAAATAGCCTCCTAAGTTCTATCATGCCTCAAATTACAATTGTAGCCAGTAGATTTTTTCATTTACTTTAAGTAAAATGACAACAATTTCAAATACCCAAGTACCTTGGCTGGTTTGACACTTCGTTGTCAAATAACAAATTCATTTTGAAAGTTTCATTTTGACAAATAAAATATTCTTGAAGATTCAATATTTTCCTTCACAAATTTTTTTTTTTTAAATTTTGAAATCTTCAACACTTCTGAAAATAATATAATTAGTGGTTAACCTGCCAGGGTAGTAGTGTACGACATATTTGGTCTTACATGACTTGAATAAAATCACTAACATCACGGATGGTCTTAAATTAAAAATAAGATGTCATAGTTGTTTTAAAGATTTGGTTATGTGCGAAAATGGTAGAAAGAATAATTAACTAAAGTCATCATGACCATAACATTGATGTGGCATGTTTAGCATAAAGTTTCATTGTGGCAAACACCCATAATAATCCCAATCAATCATGAAAAAACTGACACATTAATTATCTAATTATAATTAGAGTACATAATTAGAATACATGACACAATACGTGGCACATGGCATAATGCAAAAGCTTTGAAACTAAATATTCAAAGGTTAAATGGTGATCAATTTGGAATGATAAACTATGTTGAACATGGAGTTAAATCAAAATTAAATATCTAAGTAGTTTGTTGAACACCCTAAATAATTATTTTAATAAATTATTTGGATGAATTGGTAAATTTTCAAAATATTTTAATAAAAATGAAATTATTATTTATAACACATTACAATTTAGTTGCTTATGATTTAGTTGTAGCTATTTATGATTACAACTTTAATTGTTATTATTCATCAAGTCACAATCATATTATAAAAATGAATAACTTATATTACACATGTTTGCAAGGACAATTATGTCATAAACATCAAAAAATTTGCAATTTTAATTGTTTGGATAATTTCAATTGGTCATTATTCTTACAATATGTGAGCTAGGGAACGTGCCCCAACTCCTTGCTCTTTTATTGTTTTCATTTTAAACTCACCTTTGAGTCTATCAAGGAACTTGGGGCGTGTCAATGGAGGCAAAGGCATTAAGGAGCAACACAATTACAATCATAGTTCAATTCATTTATGAATTAATTTTGACCAGGTTCAATTGCCCTTTGACTTTGGTTAACAACCAAAGTACCCATTTTATCAATGAAGCCATCGAGATCCTTACCATTCTTTTCTTTTTTCGACACACTAATTTTACAACTTACTACCCTCAAGGAAATGTTAGGCAAAATCCACCCATAAGGTTATTGGGCTACTATTGACCAAGCTAGTCAACAAAAATCGCACAGATTGGGACAAACATCTCCACACTATTTTGTTCACATACATAACAACTTTCAAGGTGGGCACATGTCATACTCCTTCTAAGTTGGTGTATGGATTGCATCTTTTTATGCCCACCAAATACTTGTTACCTATGACTAATTTTGCAACATTTCATAGTATCGCCATGACACGGGTACTTAGTACTTGACTATCAGAGTTTAAAAAGTTGGAAGAATCCCACACATTTGTAGCAAAAACCACATGTAATCGACAATGGAATCATGCACTATGGGCACATAATCATTACTAAACCAAGTCCTTCTCCCTTGGCGACTATGTGCTTTGGTTTCCAAAAGCATGCAAAGAACACATAGGCAAGTTCAAACAACGTTGGTTTGGACCATACATGATTTAGTATTGTTTACCTAACAATACAACATTTATGGTGATTGTAAACAAGTTGATCCCAACCCCATCTTAGTCAACATCAACAAACTAAAGCCCTATTGATTCCAAGATTCAAGTGTTTTTAAAGGATTGGAATCAACAATCAAAAGGGGGAAGGATATAGCCAATACCGAAATAGGGGTCAACACTGCAATCTTGGAAATGCACAAGGAACAAGCACAAAATTTTCATTTTGGGTGGATGGAACCAAAAACAAAGATTTGCTAGTTGAAACCAAAAACAAGGATTCAGTAGTAGGAACCACTATTCAAGACACTTGAGTTGCTTGAACCGAAAACAAGGAAGACCCAAGTGGGACCGAAATCTTGATCGTAGGGTCTAGAATTGAAAATGAATTCCTAATCGAAAATTTGTATTCTAGAACCAAAATCCGAGATTTGGAACAAGCAACTAAAATTCTTGATTCAATGAATATTGGCTTCATTCCAAATTTGGAATATCTAATAGTTGATTCCTCCACTGAATAATTAGTCATCAATGTTGTTGATGGGAAATCAATGGATGGAGGTAGAACCCGTCTTCTCGCATCCATCGCCACCTTTTGCCTTGTTGTTGAAATAATATCCAACAAAAAAGAATGTGGAAAAGGCATTAATGAACCAATGTCGTGTTTCAACAACAATGTGTTTCAGAATCTAACAAAAAGGTAATACGCATTGCTTGAATCAATATTCAAGAACTAATACTACCTTTTGCAAACAACGCGATTGTTTTTGAAAATAATTCGATTGGCCCATTGAGTATAAATGTGGGACCTTCTCTCCCATTTCACCCTTTGCATTTTATTTTTTGTCATTCCTCTTGAGTAGTTCTTAGAATGCAGAAAAATGGTAGATTGACCAGAGATTTAATTTTCAACAAGATGAAAAGAGGAGTGAACAAAGAAGAAAAAAGATTTTCACAACTAGGTAGAAATAGGCAGAAAGTTGATGTAGAGTAGAACAAGGAAAAGGAGGGAACTGAAATGGAAATAGAACTAGAAAACAAGAAGAGGAGAAAGATTATGAGTTTTTTTTGTGGGCGTAGGCTAATGTTTAGCCAGATGGATAAGTTTTAGCGTTGGGTAGCTAACAAGGATGTAGCATGGGTGGACTCAATAGGGCTTTTTAGTTTGATGACCTTTAAGTTGACACCCATTAAGCATCCAGTTGTTAAGGAATTCTTACAATTGATAGTATGGTTAAATGTAAATGCCATAGAATGTGGTGTAGGAGGTTTTGATAATTATTATCGAAAATCATGTTGAGAAGATGTTGTGTCTGCTGCAAATTGAAATCACAAAGTTATCAACAATGCGTTTTGGAAAGGCAATGAATCTATGCCTATAGACGGCACCCTTGAGTGCATTTGTGCATAAAGAAGGGTGGAGAGTTTCCCAACTGAAGGGAAAGTATGTAGCCAAATTTTTGGTGTTAATTCAAGCAATCTAGCTCAAAAGGACTCAAGGATGTATGTTAGTAAGAAGCTTTTGCTTCTAGTGGCCCTAGTTGAACTCCAAAAATCGGTAAATTGGGCTCAAGTGGTATTTAGCAATTTACATTCCAAGTTGCAGTATTTGTCCATCGCAATATAACCGAAAAAAAATGATTTTGGCAAGGAAACAAAATTCAATGCAGCCCACATGTTAAACATCATCCTCTAACATTAATTTCCGGTTGACCCAAGTTTTCAACTATCGGAATTCGAAGATGAGGATAGCTTTTCAACAAAACCAAATCCTAACATGAAGCGTAAAAGGTCAATACCATCCCCTCATGGCAAGCCGATTGAGTTTAACAACCTTCTTTAAACATAGTAGGAAGTTGGTCAATTAAACCAATAACCATTTTTCAGTTCTGTATCGAAAAAAGATATATTGTTAACAATGGGCAATTTGTATGTGGGACACCTATGACAATAATTACCAACCCCATCACTTAGGAAACAGACACCTTACGAACAATCCCAATCACAAGAACTAAGTCGGAAATGGTAAAACAAGATGAGGAATCCAAGTCCAGATGTTCCACCAAAAACGTCACCTATGAAGCCTACCTTCACATTTTCCGATTCTATGCCCTCTCAAACCTAGTCCTTGTCCTAGAGGCTGCACAATAGGTTACAGGGTGAACGTATTTCGATTGATGGCATACTAGAAATGGACATTCAACCGAATTTCAATTTTGGTGGGACCTAGGCAAGGTCACTTCTTAGGGATGCTAAGGCTTCATTTTCGATACACATCTTTCACACCTTTGGTTCAATTGGGAATAGACTACAATTAAAATCTCTTCCATGGAAATCCTCTTTGCAAGGTCTAGAGGACCATTTGTGTGTTTCTAGTACATATGTGCAAATGATTTGCACATTACGACATGCTTTTGAAGCAACCACTACCGAAAAGGAGGCTACACTCAAGGAGGCCTTGAATGCGAAGGTGGAAGTCATGCATTTGAAGAATGAGTTGCACCAAGCTCAAGCATGAGTTCAGCAGGATGTTTTGACAATCCAGGCATTAGAGTCGGCCAAGTCCAATTTCATGGGAATGCAAAGTCAATTGGACAGGTCCCTTGTTAAAAATGAAGAGTACCAAACTCAGCTCCCTACCCTCCAAGATCAATTGTTAATCATTCAAGTTGACCTAGATTGTCTATGATGCACCCCCAAGCTTCTTGATGGACTCAATTACAAGTCCAAGGTGAAAATAGCGAAAGGATACGAAATTGGGGTACGTTCCTTGGCTCGTAACACTTCGGGGGTAGAGGGGCGTGTTGGAGCTCCTAGATGCGAACTAAGACGAATGACAAGCAGGTCAATTATTGACATAGACCTACACAAACTAAACAACAAGTTGGTTAATGCATAGTTGGAGCATTTTTGGTACACAGACGAGTCACGGGCAAACACAAACTCACAAGACTTACCATGGCCCAAACTTGGGGGAAGTCATCACCTTCCCCCTTATGGTATTCTTTGTGCCTAACCATGGGCCTACACCCAAATGTCATTTTCTCCTTGAACTCCCAAGTTGAGAGACCCAAAATTCTCGAAATTAAAACTTTCATAACTTTAAAGGCCCATAATTTTTTTTAAACATTCGATTGAAATGAGGTTTAAAGAAAAGTTATAGCCCTAGTCAAGAGCTTTCCATCAATATGTGACATGCCACCTGAACTTAAGTAAATCAGAACGATTCTTGACTTTTAATGGTCAGAAGTCAAATTGGCACTTTGACTCCCAACCTTTCTTTTAGCCATAACTTGTGTTTTAAGTATTCAAATGGGATGTGCGAGCCCATTTTAAATATTTTTGTTCCAAGAGCTTTTCAATGGTATAATTTTTTTTTAATATAATGAGTTTTGATCCCTACAATTGCTCTTTGAAAATTTGGGACTCCATTGGGATTCTAACTCCCAAAGTGGAGCTCACTTAGGAGTGTGTGGGCTCATTCCCTCACACCCTCCTACATTCCTGGGAGCATGAAACATGATTCCCATGAACATGAAATGTGCCTCCTAGGCCTCCTTCTTGGGCTGCACCTGTGTAAACCCTTGCCTTGGTCGTGAACCCGAGGCTAGGGTTGTGACAAGCTATAGGCCGAAAGGGTGGAATTAGAAGTGGAGTACCGGAAAGTGGAAGCCAACTGAAAATCACTAGAGCTTGTTATTGTAATGGATGCGCATGAGTTCAAAATTACAACGGATTAAGCTAAATGTCTTGAGAAGGAAATAATGGACTTAAACACAAAATTACACTCCCATGCAGATGACTTGAAAAAGTCTATTGAAACCATCGAGCGCTTGTAACTTAGTGTCTAGGAGTTGTCCTGCCATGTTCCCATCACCCGGGAACAACTAGATTGAACTACAAATGTAAATCCAATAGCTCACTTGGAAAGCTAAAGAGGCAAATTATTCCTTTCATCGAATGGCTGAATTGGAGGTGATTAGAATCGAAAATGCTTTCATGAAGGCAAAGTTCCTCATCTATCAAAAAAAGGTCAGAAAGAATCAAGCTGAATAATGGGAGTTCTACAAGGCACAAATTATCGAAATATTGAATGACACCTTTGCCAATTACCAAAAAAACGAAGAATTGCTACAACTTTGATTAATTGCATATGCCTAACTTTTTCTATATTTTGTTGTACCACCTATTGTTCCTCCTTCTCCAACTAGGACAATGTCTAGAACCAAATTTGGAATGGTCAATATGGGAGGAGCACAAGAAGGAACCAAAACCACGATGGAGGTGGATTCCATTGTTGCAAAAGTGGCAATCGAAAGCATTTAGGTTGCGCCCGATACCACTGAAGCTACTACCAAAATCATGCATCCCTTCACCCTATCCACCATCACAGAAATTGAAGAAGGTACCAAAGACCTTCAACCAAGGGATGGCATTGGAGATACTATGATGGTAAAATAGATAGTTTTTTGGTAGAAGTAGGATAATTTTACTTAATCCTGAGGACGAGATCCAAAATATAAGGGAGGATAATGTTAAGGCTACAAAGTTTTCTTGGCTAGTTTTGAAAAGTTGTAATTTTGTACTAAAAATCAAAATTTATGAATTTTTGATATAAACCAATTTTACATTTCTACTAATTTGAAGTTAGAACTGATTTTAGGTTAAATCAATTTTAGGTTACTATTGATTTTAAGTTACTACAAATTTTAAGATACTACCGATTTTAGATCACTATCGATTTTGAAAAGTTGTTTATTAATAGAACTAAAAAATCAATTACCGCCTCTAACTTCAATTGCAAGTTCTAAATGTAGGACAAGGTTGGATAACTAGGAGTTTAAGAGGATTTCTAAGGATTTTCATTTTTTCTAGGATCCCCATTGTTTTCTAATGGACTTGAAGTCTTCTCTTAGGGAAGCTCAAGAGGTCTTTTGGTGGATCTATGTTTTGACTCAGTTATAATGTATTTTGGCACTTTGGAGTTTTTTGCATGAAGTGAGTTTTGTTTTTGCTCAAGTTTTTACTTTGCAAAGTGTGTTGAAGTTGTTTTTCGCACTTGTTGTTATGATTGCACGCTTTGGAGATGCTTTAACGTTGTTTATTGTTAAATACTTATTTTTTCCTTAAGAGAAAGTGGTAGGCTATTTGCTTAAGATTCTTCCACATGTTTTAAAATGATTATTTGTCATTAAACACTAACAAATTTGAGGCATTCAAGTCTGTATTGATTTTCAATCAAGCATCCAAAAACACCCAGGAATTCACCATGTGGGTTTAATAGTATGCTTTTAGACTTCTTAATAATGTAGAACAAAATTATAGTTCATAGAAAGAGAAGCATTACCTATGGTCTTTACATTACATAAGTTTAAACATTATCTGTTCAAAAATAATTTGTGTTTTTTATTAATCATATATGGCTTTAATTTACTTGGCAAACTAACCATAGGTTTTAAGTAAAATAATTAGATGGTTACTATTGTTTCTAGAGTATGATTTCATAATGTTATACAAATTAAGTAAGACTCATGTAGTTGCAGATGATTTGTCTAGATTACTTTATGTTACACAACCCATAAGAGTCCCATAATAAACCATAAGATGCTAGTTTATTTTTCATAGAACCTAAATGGTGTTAAAATGTTTTAACAAATAGGACAGATGGAAAAGTCTTTGTCAATAGGGGAAAAACAACGGTTAGCCAAAAGGTTAAACCTTTTACAATGAATAATGAGATTTTATACAAGATGGGGTAGGACAATAAATTGAGGAGGTGTTTGTCAACCAAAAAAGCTCAAAAGGTGATGGAGTTGCATGAAGGAGCAACAAGAGGGAACTTTGCAACTAATATCACGCAAAAGAAAATTTTAGATGCAAGGTACTTGTGGCCCACAATGTACAAAAATGTTAATGATTTCTTTAGATCATGCGATGCATGTCAACACATTGGAGGGTTGGCTACACAGAGTTTGGCCAAATTAATAACAACTCTTCCATAATAACCATTCATGAAATGGGGTCTTGATTTTGTGGGACCAATCAAACTAACAAGACGGTATACATGGAATAAGTACATATTGGTGGCCATAAATTATGCAACCAAATGGGTGAAGGCTAGAACGTTAAAGACAAATATTACAACGGTAGTAACAAAGTTTTTATATGAGTGCATTATTACTAGGTTTGGATGTCCACTAACTATAATCATAAATTAGGGGGTGTATTTTATAATTAATGTTATAAAGTATTTGACACATTTCTTGTTGAAACATGTTAGTTCTACTAATTATTACCCATAGGGGAATGGTCAAGCGGAGTCCATTAACAAGGTATTAGGAACATTATTGACCAAGTTGGTTGATGAGAATAAAACAAACACAAGAAGGAAAATCTTGATTTGCAACTAGTGTCTACGACTATTTTTTAGTCAAAAGAGACATTTTACAACTAACTATCCAATAGTCGCCTAAAACAAGTCGCAAACGATAAATAGTTGCATGAAACATTACATCAAGATGACATCATCAAATGGTAGATGAAGATTAAATTTAGTATATATTGTTTCATCTGATGGGGCCAGTATATATATAGTGTATATGGGGCATCATTTTGCGACTATAAGTTGCAACTATTTTGGTGGATCCAAACTCCAACCATGTGGAGACACATGTTAATTATTGAAATACTTAAATTATGTTTTTTTAATCCTTCCAAATTTATCTAGGTCATTGGATTCAACACATTGGGATTGTCACATGTGGTAAGACAATGTAAGATCAAGTTTTTCCTAATCTTGTGGGTAGGGAGTGGC
>Ga0116227_10008879_pt1 | contig 18607 bp, 15 predicted proteins | sample S1TSphgellanicum_FD_89693 | JGI IMG/M metagenome (GOLD analysis project Ga0116227, IMG submission 89693) | Host-associated microbial communities from peat moss isolated from Minnesota, USA - S1T2_Fb - Sphagnum magellanicum MG | ecosystem: Host-associated > Plants > Peat moss > Unclassified... | reverse complement strand
TTGACATACCATAGCCTAGGGTCAGTTTCCACATTGACAAAATGAATAATTATTTTTTTCAAAAAATGAATTCATTTTTTAAATTTGAAATTATATAATTTTCCATTCATCTACTATAATATTGTGATTTGAATAATGAAATTATTCAAAGTGTAGCCTCTAATGATTTTCAACATGTCAACTTCATATTTTCACAAAATTTCATTTCACTATTTTGAGAATTATTTAATGACGAAACTAACTTTAGGGTTAGCGTAGTTACTACCTACTTACCTACATAAAGCGTTTTGGACTATTCCCCCTTTTTGCCTACCCTCCTACCTTCCTAAATTTTTTTTTTGTGCTTATTATTTTTAGTTATTGTATAGTCTAAGGACAAATCAAGCCTACAATGCAATGCTAATAGGAAATAAAATGAAGGTATTGCAAAAAAAATTCATCATTGAGCATTCGTTTTGCCCCCATACAACAATATACAAGAGACCCCAAATGTGAGTATTGTAACAAGTGAATATATGCATGGATAGTATTTTACGTGAAATGTTAATAAAGTTTTGGAATTGGGGGCTTTTTGGCCATTCAAATAGGTACTTTGTCTCCACTTTCTTACATTAAGTACATGAAATACAAATATGTTTATTCAATTTTCTTGGCCAAACAAGTGATGGGGACATAGTCTATAATGAGAAGAGATGGGGGTATGGAAATGTCCCACACATTTATGTCAATTTTTTTGCCTCAAATTCAATAATATTTTTATTTTAAGCACCAAATTAGAAATGTCCATAATTAATATTTTAGTCCATAATTTTTTTTTCTTTTTTGACATATGTATATGATTGTTTGATTTTTAATGAGGGTTATGCATCTAATACTTGTAATGTTTACGTTGTGCACTAATATGGAAAATAAAAATTTACAAAGATGTGAAAGTATTGTAACTTGTTTGCCATCAAAATGACAATGTGCAAGACTAAAAAAAGGATAAAACAAGTTTTTTTTTCTCCATCTTCCATCTTGAACACAAAATTAAATATTTATCACATTGATTTTTAATAATAATTGTTTCAATTCATATGTATGGTATTGCACTTCCAACTCATATTGATTACTAATTGAGAGTTGGATGGCATTTAGGTTTTAGTATATTCATAAATGAGGGGCATCTTTTCTTGTTGGGTCACTTCTTATCATGTTTAAAACATGAAGGAACTCCAATGTTTTAATCTATAGAGATCCAAACCCCTCAAGGTCACCTTTCTCCAACTTGGGTTTAGTGTGGAAAAATGGTATTGAACATGGAAAGCAAAACAAAGTGTTAATTGAATACATATATATCTCAGATGTTTTTGTCCTTGAAATCTTGAAAAGTGAATAAGGTGATATGCATACCTTGTTGGAATGGAACAAACACAATAACTTGCCTCCATAAAAGGACATCAAGAACTCAACAATCAAAACCGGCTTAAACATTCTTGGTATAATGTGACATCCCTCATTTTTATTATCTATTCTCTTTGTGAATTATATTTTACACAAACTTAAGTTCCATAACTGAATGCATGTTTTGTGAGTGTGAATGTGAATATGGACTAATTGACCATTATGAAAACCCAAACCAACTTAACCAATTTTGATATATCAAGTATGTTTGTATAGTTCAATTTTCAATTAAAAGATTATACATATGGCCCAAGGTAGTGGAAATAACCTTTTACCATCAATCAAACACCTAGGACAATGGAGAACCCAGACATGGAAAACATGACCTTGAATGACACACCCTTAATGCACCAAGTGATTAGTGGTAACTCCCCAAAGTGATGGAAAGAAAGAAGAACATGGAGAGAGTGTTTTTTTACTCCACACACTAGAACAAGAATGGTGTGTGGGAACTCCAAGATGGGACAAGGATAAAATGGCATTCACATGTACCTTTTGGTCAATTTACCTACACAATGTAGACAATGCTAGAAGTTAATGCAAAAGGAACCAAATTAGGTCATGGACTTACATTAAAATCACTTAAAATCACACAACTCAAACTTGATAAGAGGCACCACCCTCTCCTTTTAATATAGTTTGGAGTTGTCCATAGGGAAATGTTTAAATTTTTTAGGAATCCCAAAATGGATTGCCAAAATTAGGATACATAGTGTCCAAACTCTTTGACCTTGGGTCATAACCCCCTACAAAATTGTTTGTTTTGAACATGTAATCCACTATTATATAGCTTATGTTTAAATTTTTCCAATGAACTAAAAATATTTGAAGTTCCCTAATTATGGGTATAAAAGATATTTTCAAAAATTAAAACCCATTGGTTTTAAGGTCAAATCAAATTTTTTATCAATATTTTTGTGTCTCATGGGTCCCACCTTTATAAGGACCTTTAGTTCTAGGTTTAAACTAGGGCCAGTTTACGCTTATTATTAGGATGGTTCAAATTTCTGTTTCCAAATAATTTTGATTTTTTTGGACTTTGGTATTCCCCAAATGTGTTTACTTGTTCCCAAAAGGTGCCCATGGTGTTCATATGGTGTTCCTTTCAATTTCCAATGGGTTCCAAGTTCCCAAAAAATTCCTCAACATGTTCCCAAAAAGAACAGTAAGAAACAACATAGGGAAGGTAGATATAATCATATGAGCATACAACTAAAAAACATACCTACAACCCAAATGAAATGGGTTTGAATAGCTATACAATCCAATAGCAACAATGGTCTCCACCCATAGTTGTTCCCATAAGGAACAACTTGAAAAACATCCCAACGTATTTGTGTAAAGGTCGTTTTTAATGGTACCATTGGAGATGCCTTCATATATTAAAATTTAAAGAAGACCTATGATTCTAGGACCTTAAAACTTAAACATAAGATCTATAAACTTTAAACATTACATATACCTAGGACCCTAGCCCCTACCTAACCCTAAGAACCAAACCTTGTAAAAAATACCCTTTAAGACCTTTTAAGTATAGAGTTTTGTCAAATCCAATTTGTGAAGATTTGTCAAGTCTATATCTAAAGCTAGGTCTATGTCCATGTATAATTACCATATATGTTTTTGGTCAAGTTTGGGTCCATGTAGACCTACTAGGTTTAATTTTTAAACTTGGATCTAAATTTGGATGTAAACCCAATTGAAAACTTGAAACATGCCAACATTGGTCAAAATTCATTTTCACAATTTGACTTTCAACCTTTTTCTTAATCATAACTTTCATTACAAATCACAAAAAGTGACGGTCTATTGTCAAATGTGTGATGGGTATTACAATTTTGACCTTACACACCAAAGGTATACCATCACATGAGGGTATTACAATTCAATTTTATTGTTTTGATGTTAAGTTTGTTCAAGAAAATCAATAATGGTTTGAGGTGCAATCTAATTTCGAGTATTCCAATAATTCAACTTGTGGATTCTTGAAATACCTACATATGGGGTCATATTAAGTTTAGCCATCTTTTGATATAAGCTTTTATCTCAACGAAGGATATCATTTAATTGCACTACCTACATTTACTACACTACTTGCTTTAATAGTTTAGAAAACATGTTGATCTTTGTCATTAAACATGCATTCCATTTGCATTTTTTTATCACATTTGTCACAAATGAAATTCAAACCTTCCTTTCAACTATTTAAAAATTCTATTGTATTCTCAAAGGTCAATTTGCTATGGAATACCCACATAATAGCCTTGCATGCATTCATTTGAATGGCAATGATTAATGAAGCTTATCTTCAAAGTTTCATTGGACAAAAAAATGGGTCATGGAAATGTACAAAGATAAAAATAACAACCATGTTGCAAAATGAAGTGTAAGAGAATAACAACATTGAGGGATCGAATCCATGACAAGATGCAAAATCAAGTATGTTATGTCATAAACCTATGTCCCCATAAGAGAGCAATTGCTAGAGCTAGATCAATAATCTAAAATGCCACAATTTTTTCAATAAGTTGTTATTTCTTAAACGTTTGTAGCATGATGTTGTGTGAACAATTAGCAAATCATCAAATGGAGCTCAATATTAACCACAAACCCCTCCTTGTTTATGCCTTAGAGTCCAAAAAATAAGAACAATAATTAGTATGAATCAATTGCATGTTGAAATTCGCATTCATAAGAAAAAAAAAAAGTGCATAAATGTATTGGTCTTGAATCATTTCTAATTCATGGATGTATTAGTAGATGACTACTTGCATCTCTATGTGTAATTGGCCTTATTTGATGTCATCTTTCAATTCTAAACATCTCATGCAACTTTAATGTCCTTGGCATAAGTAACCTTGCTCATTCAAATAAATTTACTAAGGTCATTGTTCTTCTCAATCTTGGAGAAGGCACTATGAAGGATGAATCCCACTCCCCATGCAAGTACCTTACTAATCTTTCATCGATATCATAAATTAATTGAAACTATGGTCCAAATCTCCAAACCTTTATAATGCATTATGCCTCGTTATGTACTCAATCACAATTTCAAATACATAATTTTAACTAACTTCATCATCCATGTGAATTTTGAGGAAAATTTTAAAGAAATAATTGACAACAATGAAAATGATGAGTCCATTGTTAAAGTCTATAATAAAGTTTAGGTATTTTTGGATATACTTTGTAATTTCTATAAAAAAAATTATTGAAAATTCTTTTTTTCATTGAGAATTGTTTTTATACCGAAATTCCTTCTGTTATCAAAAATGTAATGCTAAAGTGGTTGTTTATTTTTTGAATCAATAAAATTAGTTATTTAATTTGAGTTTCAAATTAAGTTTTTAAACTTAGGATAAGATTTTTTACTATTTCTAAAGAAAATTTAAGGCTTTTTATTTGATTTTAGTGGGATCATTATTTGTGACCCTTATTCTACTTCTGATCTATTTAGGACCTTGGGGGGTTGATGTTCAAGGTTAAAATGTGTGGAGATTCATTACATGTTAATTTTTTGATATGGAGTAATTTTGCAAAAAAGACATTTTTGAAGTCATTTTTTCCATCAGGGAGTTGTGTAATTTTTTTTTGAAATTGTATTTTTTTATTGCTAAAGTTGTAATTTTATTTCAAAGTGTAATTTGTATTTGAAGTTGTATTTGTTTCACACCTTTTAATTTTAGGTTTTTCTCTAAGCTTGTTTCATGTATATATAAGTTTATTTGAATTATTGTTGGCTGACTTTTCTGTCCCTAACTATTTGTCATTTCAAAGTTGTTAGGTATGTATTTCACCTTAGCTCCTACTTCATTTGAAATAAGACCCAAGATATTACTAGGTGACCTTAACAACCATTTATTAATTTTCTATAAATTATGATTTTTAATTTACAAAACTTCTAAAATATTTCATTGGGTTTATACAAACAATTTAAATGCAATTCAACGAAGATCTATTGAATAATAATTTACTTCATAAAAATGAATGCATTTTTAAAAATTATAATTTCAATAATATTTAGGCCATTTTAATCCTTTTAATTACTAAAAAAACAACCATGTGATACTTTCATCTTTATGGTTTTTGTTATTATGATTCCAAAACAAGCAAAATATCAAATGAGCATTTGGTGTAGACATAGACATATGAGGTTGCTTCATACATAAACATGACCTAGAATGTATGCACATAAAGGTATTGCAAACATAAAAATGACAAAACACCCCATAAATCATAGCTTGGTATTGTAGACAAAAAATTCTACAAAAAAAAACCCCCACCTTGAAGTGGGGTGGGGTGAAATTTAAGGAATCCACATGAAACAATCTTCACTATAATATGCTTATTTTTACCTTGCCATTTTTCACAAATGAAAATCATGTATCAATGATTTAAATAATGGAATATTATGAATTGCAAGCCCATTTCTTTCATGATTTTTGTTAGCACTTTGTGGTCCTCGCTCCATGGAATTGCCTCATCAAATGCAATAATTGTTCTTCACCTACAACACACACCTATAGTTAATTAAAACTTGCAAGTAATTTAAACCATCCAAACCTTCCCCTCTTAAAAAAATGTTGGGCTTTTCACTACAAGCAATGAAGGTATTAGATGGATATCATGGCCGTCACCTCGACATTAATTTATGGCGTTGCATTGCATGTAAAGACTTTAAAAATGAACCACAAAGCATTTGGGTTTTGTTATTTTAACATCCTTACATTTTTTTCAAATGGAGAAAGAGGATGGGGTTGAGGTTTGTCATAAGCATGAGTTCAATTTGCAAAAAAAAATTAAACAACTCAAGTCACAAGCCTACCATTAGTTCTCCTTTGGATGCGACTTTGTGCATTTGTAATTGGGGCCGCATATAAATAACAATTTCTTGGCATTGCTTGTCAATTGTGGTGGGAAACTCCACTTGTTATTTTGTTGAAACAAGCACTTGCTCAAAAGTGAATTCATATATTGGAACAAACATTCTCATGTCACACAATGCACATTAAAAACCCAAATTCAAGAGTTGTAAACATTACACATTTGGAAACAATCATATTTTTAAAATGAAGTATAATGCATGACCTTTGATTCAATTGGACGGGAAGAAGGTGACACATTACATAGATGCAAATACCATTTGCAACTATGTTTAGTTGCTCCTTTTCTAGTGCAACCTAAGGTTGTTGAAATAACTATTTCCCCATTCATGGTAGTTCAAGCATTGGCTCCTCAATGTCAATTAGTGCAACCTGGCACAACTTCAACCTCTTGTAAGGTGACATCCTATTACATATAACAAAAAGGTCTTAATTTGTAAACTTGTGTCTTGATTATAGCACCTTGTGATTACAACACCTCACAAATCAAGTTTTATGTATTTGTCTTATACACACAATAATAGTTTATACTACACATTCCAATAATATTTAGTCATGTATATATAGGTCGGAATAAAATTCATGGTGATATTTTCATTAAACACATTGAACGGTTTTTTTTTACAAACAAAAATAATTAACAATGTTGCATTACAAGGAGTCAATGTTGGAGATTGGTTCCCCATAATGCAATGTCAAAATCAACTTTTCTTATCGGGATGTCATTGCATTACAAGATTTGAAAAACCAAAAAAAAATTAAAATAAATAATGAATTCCAAAGAGTTCATTCTGCTTAGGAAAAAAATTAACAAAAAATAATGATGAGCTCCTATGAGTTCAATATTCCCAAAGAGGAGAGCCTTTGCTCAGATTCCGCAGCTGCCACCATTACAACAAATAAAACATCACTACACAAATACCAAAAACAATAACAAAGGACATTGACAAATTCTTACAGGTTCACAATTGCACCAAAAGCAAACAAAAATGGTTACATCTTTACTTTTGAAAACTCTTGAATTGGAATTTGTATGAAGGAATTATGAACTGAAAAAATAACAAATTTCATAATTTAAGAATTTTGGGACTCACACTTGGGATTCTTGGGAATTTATGTCATTTTCATGTAGTCCCAATCATTATTTACAAAGTATATTATAGGCATGAAAGTGATGATTTTTCCCAAGTTCAACCCGTTAAGATTCATGTGAGTGTGTTTCTCCCATGATTTCGTTCGTGCACCATTTTGACTCCAATTTACACTAAGTTCACCCTTTTTTGATTTGTGTAAACTTATTTCATTTTGAATTTAATTTTAAGAATTCATTTTATTTCCATCCTAAAACTTCCACACATTATTTCTTTGTGAAAGTTACGGATCACACCTTATGTTTGTATTTCATTACAAAACTAAGAATTAATCAAAAAATTTATTGTTAATACCACTTGACAAACCTATAATTGCATAAAAGAGGATGACATATTTGAATAGAGGGGTGGAAACATAATTAAAATATTTATTTGGATTGTTACAATTGTAATTTTTTTGGATAAGAAATGAACTCATAATGTAAAGCCAAATTTGAACATTAACCTTATTAAATTTAAAATGATCCATGTTGTAATCAACTTTAGTGGATTTAAAAAAAGGATGAATTTTAAGGAAAAAAAAAGATTAATAATGGACTTTTGAAATGATAACATTAAATTTTTCATGCAAATAAAATGAAAAATGTGAACTCAAAAAAATATGTCACTTCAATTTTAAAATAAAAATTGAAAAATAGACCACCATCAAATGAATTTTTTTTAAGTAACATGCATTGAAACTTTTTCAATACCAAGAATTTTATATTTTTAACATCTTAAGATGTCACAATTTTTGTCATCTTTATCATTTATAGTCCATTTCAAATTGAAATATTCAAACCTTCAAATCAAAATTTAAACCAATCACATATTTAATGATATCTAAAAGGTGGTCTACTAATATATTTGATTTAAAAACATAAAAGATAGTTACAGTTTGTTTTGTTTGCCACATAGAGATTTCCCAAACCATGGTGTTTCATGTTGCACTCTTGGTGTCTTTGGAAAGCTTTTGATGAGAAGGGGTGCACCGATTTGGTTTGAGATTATTTGGAGCCATGATGTGAAAGAATATGTGAAATTGTATTGGTTTGGGGGTGTTCTTGGTGTTGTTGAAAAGCCCTTGGCAAGTCAAAGTTAATGGAGTTTATTTCACAATTGTCAAGGTTAAGGTGTGGAAGATATTGATTTTTTAGTGGATTTTGTTGTTGAAAATTCAAACAAATTGCAAAAATTGGGTTTGGAAGGAAAAGTCAAAATGTTCACATTTGCTTTAGTGGCACAAGTTACACTAGTTATTGTAACTATAGGAATTTAGCTAGTGCAAGATGTAGAATTTCAAAATGTGAAAAATGAATCACCTAACCATGCTTTTACCCAAAGGAGGAGGTAGGTTGAAAATTGGAGTTTTGATATTCTTTTAATGTGATTTTCTTGTGTTCTTCAACTTGCACCCAAGAAAATAAATTAGGAAGTTTCAACCATGAAGCTTTAGCCTAAAGTTTATTTGAAAAGACAACAAACAACACTGAATGGGAAGGGATGTTTGCCTAAATGTGGTAATGGAATTGGAGGTTGGTGATGAAAATGAACTTGAACAAAGTGAGGTAGGTTGTTCCCAAACTATTTGGTCAACTTTGTTCAAGTTCATCCATTTCACCAATTTGCCACATTGTTGTCAACTCAACATTGGAAAATGGTGAACTCCACATCCTAAAATTGTTGGCCTCCATTCATCAATCTCCAATTAATTACACAAAGGATATTCCACAACAATTTTCACATTTAAAAAAATAAATAAAATGATAAACATTTTTGCATTCCAAACAATATTGCCCATTTTTTAAGCATTCAAAAATCCTTTTCATAAAAAACATGTCTTGCCTACCTAATTGATAGAAAGTGAAAAAGAAGGTTATTTCCTGTCATCATATATATTAATTCACTACATCTGTATGTCTGTCTGTCTGACGGGGGTTTTGAGGGGCGGGGGAGGGAGAGGCCGGTGAAGCAGCGGGCGACTGGTGTCAGTCTGTGACGGGGGTTGGACCACCACGGTTTCCGTGTATAAACCGTCTCCACAAAGCATTGCAGCCATCTGAAGGGTAGGAATGACGGTCGAATCACATCCCTCTCCCACCGCACCAGAGGTGGATATAAAAACCTTCCCCTCCCCCCGCCCCCCCCACTATCGAAAGAACCGACGGTTATATAGAGGAGCGTGTTTTCGAAAATTTCCAAAACTTTCGGGAACCAAGGTTCAAAATGTCAGAATCGAGGTTTTGGGTTTTCTCACGTCGGGTAAGGGAGTAAATACCCGGACTGATAACCTAAAGGTACACACGGCTGGTTCTGATACCCGCACAACGTTGGTCGGGACCACTGCGCGTTCAGGGTGGCTGGAGTGGCGTAGCCACGGGTGTCCGAAGGTCACGGGTACCACTAGTTGATTTGTAATGTGCAAAAATAACCACTCCTTTTGGTATGGTCTTTTTGAAAAATTCAAATTATTGTTCATGTATAAAATGAAGGGTTTGTGGACATCTGATATTTATAGCTAGTGGAACAATTTGCACATAGGTTAACATCATTAATGAACAAATGGCAAGGCAATGGGCTAGAAGCAATGATGTTTTTGGGCACAAAACCTTCACAATTGTTTTATTTCAAAATTATGATTTAAAGCTACACAAAGGGTTTTTCAATGAGAAGAAATTATAATGAGCCTAAATTCTCAGATTTTGAATAAAATCAAATAAAGTCACCACATTTCCATAATAGGATCCAACATATAACAAAAAATGTAGAAGGATTCTTAAATGTTTGTTCTTTTGCACTTTGGTTATAACCAAATTATCTAAACCTTCTCATGGATCATCACCATTTCGATTACACCACAAAATTGAAAGAGATTTAGCCATTGGAAAGATGGTAAAGTGCTAAATTATTTGAAGTCACCACAATTTTCAAATACTAGTGAAAATTATGGGGAAGAATAAACATCTACATTGACCCATGATAATGGTCAAAAATGTCTTTTTTTTAAAGGAAAACAAAATTAGCCATAAAGGTGAAGGAACTTTTTGTCACATTTCAGCTAGCAAAATTCACATCATTTTTTCTTTAAATGCATTAGCAAATTTATTTATACCAAGACCTTTAATGCTAGTCCATAATAATAAGTGTTGGGATAGTACTTAACATGTTAAAAACATCCTCTCGAGCACATTACACAATATGTTTGGGATGAAGAACAATAAAATTTATTCCAATTTGGGACAAAAAAATGGCTTTGGGCCAATATTTCTACACATGATATCGTGTTGAGAAAAGGCAATGCACTAGAAACCTATTACATCCCATGCTTCTATACTTGCTTCATCCACCCTATTAGAACACTACAATTTAAGTACATCCAACCTATTACCTTACCATTGAGAATTGGTAAAGCACTTGGAAATTTCTTGTAATATATTTGGAGGGCACCTTATTTCCATGAATATCTAAGAGGATGGATGTTTTACCTATTATCATAGCCTAAGGTCAATTTTGCATGGTGATTTTTTATTTTTTTTTCAAAAGTTATTTTTAAAACTTATATGTGGAAATTATTGTTTTATCATGATCTAATTTAATATTGGCATATAAGGATTGAAACTATTCAAATTGTAGCTTGTGATAATTATGTTGGTTTTCAGCACCATAACAAATATTTTTATCAAAAAATGTTTCATTATTTTAAAGATTATTTAATGACAAAACTGACCCTAGGGTAAAAGTATTTAGGACTGGGAGCTAGGGACCTTACATCTACAAGTAGGCGTGAGGTCCCTCTTACCTATAATTAGTAGGCATAAGATCCCTCATGCTCTAACCACCTTGCGATCTATATCTATTAGGTTTATGATGAGGTTTACTTCATGTGTTAAAGTGCATAAGGCTCCCAAGGTGGGTGGCATTCCTAAAATGCATGGCTAGATTCAACTACCACTTCATCATAATCCCCTTATTTTAGGAATGCTTTGGTCATGGGCCAACACTCAAAGAATTTTCCTAATGTATTTCAAAGGCACATTATATTTGCGAATATCTCTTCCCCTCTTCCACCTTTTGATCTACTTATGTATAAACTCATGATAACATTCGCCTCATGCTATATGATGGATGAAGCCCAAGGGCGAGGGACATTCTCAAAATGTAAGGATTGAATTCAATTGTAGCATTGTCCTAAGCCCCTTCTTGTGGGAATGCCCAACTTGGGGCTTTATATTACAAAAAACAAATCTTGCTCATGGGACATATGGTGGTCATGGTGCTAAACAATTTGCAATTTTTCATGATCTTTTCTAGAGTCAAGGAGAATCCTTAAATTTGTGAATTATTTTGTGTAGGGTAAAACCCTCAAGTTGGGCCATTCCCAAAAAAAAAAGGGGCCTAGGATGGTAGTAGTGTTCAACATCACATTTTTTGGATTTTCCCAAGTCCCACCCAAGGGTTTAACTTATTGACAACATGAGGTAAATGTTATAAATCTAAACATAAATAGATTATGGGGGATGGTTCTTATGTTTACTCCTTAGGAAATAAAAGGGATATCACACCTAGTCAAAAGATCTTCCCACTTTTAAATTCAATTCACACCAAGGGATCATTAGGTTATCATTGTTCCATTTAACCCTCTATTGGTCCAAGGGTTAAAAAATGATGTGTAAAGAGTAAACTAATGTTCACACAAGGGGATAGATTAAAATAATATAATCATATTAATTTAACCCTACATTAATTTGTTCACAATTAGATTAAAGTAATACAATTGGATTAATTTAACCCTACATTGCATTGTTCATATTTAGAGCATCCCCACCCAAACCAAAAACTCAAGGTGGTAAAACCAATTTGATGTGGGTGTTTGTGGGCACCAAAACTAGTTTTACTTTGCATGATTAAATTAGGCCCCCTCATGGACTATCAAAGGTTTGGTATCTCATGTTCCTACGATGCTTTGTATGTAATTAATTTTTTCCATTGCAACTTGCACCTTGGTAAAGGTCATTCTATAAGCTCCTACAAGTTTATCATGCTTTCAAAACTTTTGCACCCACCTTCCAAACACAAAACAACCCCCGATGTTTTGTTGAAGGATTTTCAATTTCATTTCTATTTGTGAAGTGGCTTATGAGTTGGTTGATATTTGCTTATTAGAAATAAGCTTTTAAACTTTCAAATCTTCTCTTTCATACTCCTCTTGAAGCCTCCCTAGCTTTCTTTCGAGCCTTTTTAAAGCGTTTTCATTTGTACCCTCTTGTTTTCAGATATTTTTTTGGAAAGAATTGAAGTCGAGCTTGAAGCACTTTTGTGAGCACAAGGTTCAAATGAATGTTGTGCAAATGTGTTGTTTTTGTGATATTCTTGAATATGGTATAATTTTTTTCAATGGTTTATTCGTTGGGTAAGTCTGTAATAAAATAATGTTTTTTCCATCATGATAAGGTATAAGTAATTCCCTGTCATATACCCATATTTGGGGTTTAAAAACAGAGTAAGTATTTTATTTAATTAATTTTTAAAAATTCATCATTTTGAGAATATTGAAAAAAAAATTGAAGGCCAAACTCAATAAGGTCATGCATAAAATCCAATATTAGAATGTAAAAATCAATTTTTTTTGTTTATCCTTGAATACAAATATACACAAAAACTTTTTAAAACTTTTTTTGGCTCAATGAAACATGAAACTCCATTGCCTAATGCTAAACATACACACATAGAATGTTGCAACTAAGGAAATTAGTAAGGCTTTTGTGAATCAAACATTCATTATGTGCTTTCAATTGATCATCATGCCAAATGGTTTGTGATCCACATTCCAAGGAATTGGTAGAATTGGAAACATTGGCATATTGGCAAAACTGGAAACACCCACAAACTGATATTATATATATATATAAAATCCTACTTGGTTTTTTGGCACATATCCCATCCCGAATATAGATACATCTTGTATATATGCAAGGGTACAAATAAAATAATTTTTAAAAAACTTACATGCTTTTGGGTATGCATAACATGTGTACACTGATTCAAATAAATAAAATATATATATATATATATATATATATACACCTTGTCCATACCTGATGGGTATATATAGGTAAAATATATACCCACACAACACTAGTCCAAAAATTTATATGCTTATCGAGATGTTTCCCATGATCTAATTTCATGTGAGGGTTTTAGGTATATTTAGGAAGCTATTTTGTCTAGAGAGATCCTTTTCATTATGATTTTTTTTATTAAGATTTTCTTTGATGTTCTACTTTTTCTATAGAGATTTCTTAAGCTTGTCTAGAGTGTGGACTTGAGCAAAGTTTATCTTGCACCGTGATCCAAATTCTTGAGAAACACATTGCATGTTTTGATGTTCTACTTTTTCTATAGAGATTTCTTAAGCTTCTCTTGAGCGTGGACTTGAGCAAAGTTTATCTTGCACCGTGATCCAAATTCTTGAGAAACACATTGCATTTTTTGATGTTCCACTCTTTCTATAGAGATTTCTTAAGCTTGTCTAGAGTGTGGACTTGAGCAAATTTATCTTGCACAATGATCCAAATTCTTGACAAGCACATTGCAATCTAGATTCTTGAGAAACTTTTGACACTCTTGTGCCTTGCACATGAAATGTCATGCCACTAAATGTGAATTAGTGTGTGATTAAGCCCTTGGAAAGTCACACTTCGATTCCATGCTTGGAAGCGTTTTTCAGCAAAGTTGACAAAGTATTCATCACGTATATAGTTACACTTTGACTCCATGCTTGGAAGAGCTTTTCAGCATAGTTGACAAAGTATTCACATATATAGTTACACTTTGACTCCATGCTTGGAAGAGCTTTTCAGCATAGTTGACAAAGTATTCACATATATAGTTACACTTGGATTGCATGCTTGGAAGCGTTTTTCAGCATAGTTGACAAAGTATTCACGTATATAGTTACACTTCAATTCCTTGCGTGGAAGAGTTTCTCAGCATAGTTAACAAAGTATTCATCATGTATATAGTTACACTTCAATTCCATGCATGAAAGAGTTTCTCAGCATAGTTGACAAAGTATTCAAGGATGTATGTATGTATGTATGTATGTATGGTGCCCTCCAAAATAAACTAGGAAATTCCTCCAGAGTTCTTGCTTTATGTGTATACAACAAAAGCCTTTTTCACCTATGTCTGGACTTTGTCAGCTGCTGAAGCAGGAGAGAGCATTTTGCAGATGATCCATATAAATTCCTTCACCACCACCACCCAAGCACAAATTTTCACACCACTTCTCTCAAATCATGCTGCAAAGTACTAATGGCAGATTGGGTCAGGAGCAAAATGACAAAAGAAGTAAAGACCCCTCCAAATGGTATAGTTATGGCCTACTTTAAAGATCATCCCCACCCACATGAGCAAAAAAAATTGGCTTTGTTCACTACATTTAGGATGAGGTCTAGAGAGCATCCCTAGTGAGTGAGTGCTCGGTATGTGATCCTGCACAGAAGTAAAGAAATTGGATGAACAAAATCCAACTTATGCCGTGTTCAGCTCAGGAAAATGGTTTTGGCTCCCGCATAATTGCATATGCTTTGCTGCCATGGCTGGCTAGTAAAAGGCGCAGCAGCACTGCACTGTGCATCTGCAGAAAAGAGTGTAATAAATATGATCTAACTGCTGCTCAGTGTTTTTCTGATTGGTCCATCATAATGATTCGTCCAGGTGGTTTGCTATTAGTAGTCACCCACCCACCTATTTGCTTGTCCCAGTTTCAGTTTTATGTGTGGGGGTCACATACTCCGCACCACTGGAGATGCTCTAAGAGTGAAATAGTGCGAAACTCAGTTTGGCCCTGTACATATATATACTCATTTTACAGTGCCCTCTACGTGGGGCTAGTGAAAGAAATTCACTCTTTTCTTATTAGCCAGCCATAATTAATTATTGAACCAATTGGTGACTGCGTCTTTTTTATTAAAAAATAATTAAAATTATTATTTCAAATTTGTCATGTATGATGTGGTCTGGTAAATCATTCAGCATAGGACTTAGCCAAATGTGGCTATAGGTTAGAGAGCAAATTTTAATATTTAGAAAGGATTCCTGGCTATATTTTGGCAAAATGTTGGTACATATTGTCTAAATCTGGCAATTTCCACGAAAATAAAATAAAATAAATAAATAAATAAATAAAATCCTTGACGTGTGCCATTGCAACGGATGAGGGGTTGCACATTTGTGTGCGCCGACATCATCTAAGCGGTGGTTTTCCCGAGCGAAGCCGCTCTTTTCTTTTCTTTTCTTTTGTTCGCTCGATTGATTTTTCTTGGTTCGTGGGAATGTCCGGGCTTTCTAAATGGCATCTCTCAGTTGAGAAAATAATAATTTATTACAACAAAGGAATCAAGTAGGAACCCGAACCGAACCCACATGAACAAACCGACCTTGCCGAAAGTGGGTTCAACAACCCATCATAATATGGAGAATTGGCTCATCTCTCACACCACCTATATAGAGTACTGAAAATAAATAAATAAATAAAAATTCCTAAGGACGTATCTAGGTTATGGGATACTTTGAAGATTATTTAAGGAGTTAAATAAGAGTCCTTAGGTAATTTTTTGAATAGTCTCTTATATAATTCCATAAGTAGTTTTTTAAAGTATCACCTAACTTATGAAATTTTTAAATGGTTTTTTAAAATAGCCCCTTAGGTAACCTCTAAATAGTTTCAAAAATGATTTCTTAAATACCCCTTAACTTAACTTAAGATCTTCTAGACAAACCCCTAGATAACCCTTAAATAGCCCCTTATGTAATCTCATGAGTAGTCCTTAAATATCTCTTAAGATGACTTTTAAAAAATCCTTTTATAAACCCCTACATAAAAGGCCTTATGTAATTTTCTCAATAATCCTTAAGTAGTCCCTAAGTGGTCCTTAAGATGGTCCTATGTAACCCCATGTATACTTAAATTGATAGCCCCTATTCTAGGTAAGTAGATACATAGTAACCCATGGCTAGGTAGCCCATAGGTAGATAAATAGATAACCCATGGTTAAGTAGGTAGGTAGGTAGATAGGTAGGAGGAAGGTAGGCTCGCTTAACCTAGTTAACCCTACTAAGTAGCCCTCTAGTCCGTGTCCATAATGTAGGTGGACCATAATGTGTACTTAATCCTTAAAACCCTAGTTACAAACATTAATCCCTAAGTAGGGTTTATTTTAGCACAATTAGCACAGCTGGGGATGGATGAAGGTGCCCCCAGGGTAAAAGAAGTTGTGCACATCCTATATATTAAAGCAAACGTGGTGTCTATCTGTTTGTGGTGACAAATAGGGCAGGGCGGCCAGGGCAGACACCTGCCCACAGCAGGTCATTTTCAGTTACGCTTGGAAAAGCAACAGTGGTGGTGTCTGTCTATGTGGGCAGTGCCTGGAAGATTCTTCCAGTCACTGTCCGTTCCCTGTGGAGCTTCCCTAGATGTAACTGACTCCAGAGAAAAAATAAATCAAGGGCAGTCTAATTTGTTGAGGCAAAAGATTTGGTAGACCAAAAAAAAATATTTAGGGCTTGGACAACCCAGAATTTTTTATTATTATTTATTTTTTTTGTATTGACCAAGACTACCTTTTTTTTTTTCTTTTAGCTACTATCCGTCCCGATTAAGGGGACGGATGAAATGTTCGTCTGGCTTGATGACAGGACAGATCCTTAAAAAGAAATTATTTATTATTATTATTATTATTATTTTCTGAAAAACATTTGCCCAGTTGTGAAAATTTGCCACCAAAAAAATAAATTTCAAATAGGTAGTAGCCAAATTTGGTTAAATTATTTTTTTGGACAATTACTACCTAGACTACATCACAAAATCTTTTTAAAGAAATATTGATGGTTGCCATGCTGAAAAATTGAAAACACATTAGAGCTCCATTATTTAGTATAATGTCAATTTATAACATATTATTATTTGTATTGCCAAATGCAAATTACCCCAAAAAAAACAAACCATAGTATTAGGGTCAAGTTGACAATTCATTGTTGAATGTTTAATTAATTTTCAAAAAATTCAATGTGACACTCGTTTTTTTAAATTATTTTAATATTTGGTTAATATTGGCTATTGAGATATTAATTTTAAAAATCAACAAAGATTGAGTGTTAATTAGCTAGAAATTGATGGCAATTGCATGTAATCTAGTTTTAGAGCAATGAAAGAATTATTAATATTCTCTCTCATCAAGTTGTCGACTTTCTCGTGTGCACATATTAAACAATGGTTTGATTTCTTTTTTAATAAGCCATATCAATTGAGGAAAAAACATGATTTAAATTTTTAAAAAATATATATATATATATACTTTCCCATAACTTTCAACACATTTATAGAACATTTATTTTAAAATTCACAATTAAAGAAAATTAGTATCAAATTCACCCATAGTATTGTTATAGGCATGTTGTTGTTGAACTAGGCTAGGTACTATTGTAGTTGTATGGGGACAATGATTTGTTTTGTTGACGATGTTTTCTTTTTCTCATGAAAAAAGGCAAATTTTTGGATAAATGTGTTTTACTTATGTGAACTCAATTAGTTTTGTTAATTTTTTTTGGAAAATTCACCAAATCTTCCATGCCACATATTTGATTTTTTTTTTTTTTAAAGAAAAAAAAAGGAGAAAAAACCCATAGCACTATGGGGGTGAAAAGGAAGTTGGTGACACAAAAGGATTGTCACTTTTGCCAACATATGAAAGTTCTTAGGACATCTCCACTCACAACAATGAAATGGTGTGTGCTCGCTATTTTGGATGAAGTAGTGAAACTTCATCCAAAAAGTGTGAAACTTAGTTTTAACATGTAAGTATTTGACTATCTCCAAGAGGGCTAATGGCTATTTTGGATGAAGTAGTGAAACTTCATCCAAAAAGTGTGAAACTTAGTTTTAGCATGTAAGTATTTTGATTATCTCCAAGGGGGGCTAATGACTATTTTGGATGAAGTACCAAAACTTCATCCAAAAAGTGTGAAACTTAGTTTTAGCATGTAAGTATTTGACTATCTCCAAGAGGGCTAATGGCTATTTTGGATGAAGTAGTGAAACTTCATCCAAAAAGTGTGAAACTTAGTTTTAGCATGTAAGTATTTTGA
>Ga0116227_10008877_pt1 | contig 18608 bp, 10 predicted proteins | sample S1TSphgellanicum_FD_89693 | JGI IMG/M metagenome (GOLD analysis project Ga0116227, IMG submission 89693) | Host-associated microbial communities from peat moss isolated from Minnesota, USA - S1T2_Fb - Sphagnum magellanicum MG | ecosystem: Host-associated > Plants > Peat moss > Unclassified... | reverse complement strand
TTTCTTTTTAACACCCCAACCTCAGGGGAACCCTTTATCCCCAAAATGGGTTACCAAAATAAAATTTTCCCCCCCCCCCCCCCAAACTCAATATCAAACCTGAGTTAGGGTTCATCCATCCACAACCCACTGGTTTGTCAAGCTTCCAAATGGATGATGGTGCATTGGGTAGGGCTACCTATCTGTTTTGTTCACTCTGACAGGTCCTTTGTGTGTAGTACATATGTGTTTATAGAGAGAGAGAGGGTCCCAAAAAAGTTATTATATTTGGGACCCAGGGACCCAAAAAGACCCAATATTAGGACCCAAAAGTTATAGATTTGGACTCAGGGGCCCTCCTGGTTTAGTCTATGGTGATGATATGTATAAATATTTAGAATATTCATAAGCAATCTAAATGGGTTTTGGGGTTTTTACCATGATCCCAATTGTGAGGGGGTCAATTTGCCCCTGGGCATGGAAAACCACCTGGACCAATCATTATGATTAACCAATCAAAAACAGGGAACGTAAGTTAGATCATATTTATTGCGTTTTTTTGTGGGCAGGTGTTAGGGCTGTGCTTACCAGCCTCAACAAAAAAAAAATGCTAGGCCAATACCATTTTGCTAAACTGGCATGTTTTGACTTTTCTTCATCCAAAATTTATTGTGCAGGGTCAGATACTAAGCACCGCTAGGGATGCTCTAAGGTACGTTGTACAAACGGTCTTGTGCTATGTAAAGGCCTTAGTAAGGGCCGAAGTGATAAAGGAAAGTGCCTGTGTAAGGGCCGTACTAAGGGCTTCGTCGCTGTGGCTGCTGCAGATGTGTCCGTCCCTTCGGCTTTCAGAGCTCGAGGGGGAAGGAGCTTGCTCGCGCTGGAGCTGGAGCTGGAGATTGCTTGTGTGATGATGCTTTGTTAGTGAGCGAGCGGAGCTTCAAAAGGCGAGAAGCTGCTGGGAGGAGGAGAAGACGAAAGAAAGAAAGAAAGAAAGAAAGGAAGGAAAAAGCTGCTGGTTGAGTATAGTTCCGGAGATGAGGATCTCAAGTGGGGTGGTGGCGGTGGTGGTGTATTCGACAGAGCAGCAACGTCGGAAGAGACTTTTGTTGCAAGTTCAGCTCATTTGCCTTCTGCTCCTTTTTGTTCTCTCAGGTAAGGTCCTCGTTTTTATTTATTTGATTGATCGTTTCTTCTTCCCCCACCCTTTTGTTTTTTGGGATTGATCTGGATGTGACGGCAGCTGCAGCAGCAGCAGAGGTCGAAATGCAGATCATCAACAACAACACTCCTCCTCCACAACTGATCAAGTCGCTGAATGCAAAGTCGTCAGGAGGAGGAGGAGCAGGAATCATGGAAGCGATAATGATGATGGAGAATGAAGACGTGATCGACATGGCGATGATGTCCAGCACCCAAGCTCATGAATGGGTTGCACAGAGGATAATTCCTTATAATACAAACACGACCCGAATCACTGCCATAGCTGTGGGCAATGAGATCATCAGCAAACATGATGATGATGCTGACCTCGACAGCGGCAGTGAAGATGACAAGAACCACCACTTGCAGTCCCTGTTCCTTTTGCCAGCCATCAGAAATCTTCATACAGCATTGGTGTCCTCAAAGCTTGACAAACAAATCAAGGTTTCGACATGCAACTCCATATTGCTTTTGCTAGGCTCCTCCTCTTCTAGTAGTTCTCCTGATCTATCTCGAGCTGTAGCAACAATGTTCAATCCTCCATCTCTGGCAACATTCAATCCTGGTAGTACTCATATGAGATTGTTAGAAGAGCTTTTGGATTTCTTGTCGACATCTCAGTCACCATTCATCATCAACCTTGATGTGTTTAGACTCTATGAAGAAGCAGCTGCTGCTGCTGCTACTGCTGCTTCCAGAACTGATGATCAACAACAACCGCCCGACAACGTGGAGTTCTTTGTCTTTGAACCCAATTCTGCTCAGGGGCTTGATGATCCCGTCTCAAAGCTTCATTACAGTAATTTTTTGGATACTGTTTTGGACTCTTTGTTCTCGGCCATGGCAGCTCTGAACCAGACACATGATGAGATTCCTGTCGCAGTTGTTATGAATCCATGGCCTTCCAGTGACCGTCATGCCATTACTTTCAACCAAAACTTGTTGGACCATTTCTTCAACCACCAAGGCACACCCATGAAACCGAATGCAAACATTCAGATCTTCATGTATGATGCTGATGATGCTGATGCTGATGATGATGGCATTCTGAGTTGGGCAACAACAAACCAGATTCAGCATCAACTGAGCTCAACAGCAGCTGCAAGAGGTCGCCCGAGACATCGCAGACTACAAGAGCAATGGTGTGTTGCAAAGCCAAATCAAGCTTCAACTACTTTACAAGGGGCATTGGACTGGGCTTGTGGTCCTTTACAAGGGCAAGGACAAGTGGACTGCTCACCCATTCAATCGACCGGGGCTTGCTACAACCCTAATACTCTACAAGATCATTGTAACTGGGCCTTCAATGCTTACTACCTCCTACATAGCAATTCAGCAGACCCCTGTGATTTTGCTGGCTCTGCAGTTCTCACCACCATTGACCCAAGTAAGAAGATTTCTACTCCTGATTCTCTCATCCCGCCCACTTCCCTTTCAAAGAAGTGGGATTCTTCATTTTGTGTTTCTGTGATGTGTTTTCCAGTGTTTGGTCAAAGACTGATTTTTGGCTGGCATGCTCATGAAGGTGTATATATATACCTGATGTTGAAACTGGTGTAAAATTGGGACAAGGTTGGTATTACCTCAGTTCCCGACAAGGCTGCCAGGCACCAGCACAAAGCTGATATTGCCTCAAAGTCATACCAGCCAGATAGGGCCCCTTGCTACCAGTGTTGATACCATTGTGCTGGGCCTATATGCACTAGACCAACACTGGTATATATTTTTGTGCAAATTAGCAACAGGACTGGTCATTCTTTTGAAGAAAGCGTTTCTGATAGAAGTGTACGAGAGATGATAAGTATTAGTGTTAGAGATGGACCAGTGTTTGTTAGTTTCAAAAGGCCTGCAAGATAACCAACCACACATGGTGTAGTACTTAGAGAGATTCATCACGTATGTGCTTTTTTTGTGTAGCAATCAGGGATCTTTTCTAAGGGTACTACTACATTCAAGCATTTTTTTAAAAATTGAATGTTAACTGGTACCTACTCTGGATGTAGGTACAACTGGATGCGTGTATACTGGAATTACAAGGTTAGTAAACCCTCTTTCTCTTTCTCTGATTTGATGCAAACAGATTTGATGTGGTGCTTGAATCCTTGATTTCACATCTTCTCTAACAGCATCTCCATTGTTGCTCAGTATGTGTGGCCTTTCCTCGCACTGAAAATCTTGGATGAGGTGCAGCAGTCATATATATATACCCAGTGGATCCACTCGAAGAAGACTGCTGTGACCCTGGAAAAATTGCACATCTTGCAGGGCCCTCAAGGAGCCCTGGAAGAGTCAAATCAAATTGATCGCCTGCTCCCTGTTTCTGATTGGCTAGATGGTTTGATTGGTCCTCCTGGGTTGCTCTTAGTAGTCTCCCACCTATTTGCAGTCCCAGTTTTAGTTTTATCGGTGGGTTTGGAAATAAATAAATAACTAAAACTTGGATGTGAGAAATATTTTTTGCAGGGTCACAGACTAAGAGCACTGCTGGAGATGCTCAAGTTCTAATCATTAGTGGTTTTGTGGAAGCATGAAATGTGTGCAGGAGACGTGTCCACTCTAGATGTTGTGATGATGGTTAGGTGGACCTCCATAGCTGTGCAATATGTAGAGATCAGTACAGTGATTATGATCATTACATGATGTTTGTAGGTTGAATGGGTGCTTCGGCTTCTGATTGCTTGTAGTATCTTTAGGAGGCACTTGGTAAGGATTGGTGGGAGAATAACTTGCTGGAGTTGCTGACTTTGGTTTGCTGGGCAGCAGCTCTGGGAATTCAAGCACTGGGAGTGGGAACACAACAAGCACGGGTGGTGGCAATTTGAATAGTACTTCCAACGGCAACAGCAGCACCACCACCGGTGGTGGTGGTGGTGGTGGTGGTGATGGCAGCATAACTACTGGCACTGGAAATCAAATTGAACAACAGCCATGGTTTTGGATTGCAGTGGTTGTTGCAATTATGTATATTTTATCAGGCCAACAAGCTCTTTAAGCTTTGCCAAAGGAGTTTGAACAAGAGTGGACAGAAACAATGGGGACGAAGGATTGGAGAGTACTGCAAGCAAAACAATGGATCATCATTATACAAAAACAATGGGCAAGACCCGACAAGAGATCATCTCAAAAATACACTTATTGAAAATCTTTCTTAGTGACATTTTCTCTTGCAAACTAGGTTCAAACGAATTGGAAAATTTCAACTTGTTACTGGGGAATTTTGTTCATTAGGAAGACTTAAAAAAGCCCTAGGTTCTTTTTTTTTTTGGGTTTTCTTTTTTTAAATCCTTTTCTTTCTGAGGAGCAGACTGGTTTAAAGAGCTAACCCACCACCAACAATTAATTCTCTTTGAGAACTTCTTCTTCCATGGTTGGTTTTCTGAGGTGCTCAAGGGGTGATGCGGTTAGTGGGGGGTTGGTTATTAGACACAAGTAAAAATTGGTCATGACACCATATATTTCCATGCAGATTGCATGTTGAGGTCATGGTACTTGACATGTAATTTGGTTGCAAAAAGGCTCATCATATTTGCTCCATTGTTTGAACTCCTCACTTGATTAAATACTTCAAGTATCGCTTGTATTGTAGATTAGGGTTCTATCAATATATACATATATATATATATATATATGAAGGAAGGTAGTTTGTTTTGTAGTTCTGAGATCCACCAAATCGGGATGTTTCAGATCACAAGAGTTTTCAGATCATGTTCTTGATGTCTTTGGAAAGCTCTCGATGATGATGGGCTTTGGTTCCATGGCAGTTTGAACTGGCAGTGCAAAAAGTTCTTGAATATTGAATGATTTCTTCACTGAAAATTAAATTAAATTAAATTAAATCGTAGCTGAAAATTTTGGACAAATTGGAATGTGCCTTTGGTGTTGTTGGAAAGATCTTGCAATGGGATATATAAGTATACCTTTGCCAAAATAATGCCATATGTTGTGTCCACCCTACATTATAACAAGTTCACACTTGGGCCAATGGCACAGGCCACACTAGTATACATATATATATATTAGTGGGTACCCGTGACCTTTGGGCACTGTGAAGTCCTTTGGTTTCTTTAAACTTGGTTCATGTTTTAATTTTTTTTAGAAACTTTTATCTTTTTTATTTTTTATCTTAGATGAGGGGACAAATAATGGGACGAATGGCAACAAATAACGAGACAAATGGATGAAAAAGACAACCAAACACCATCGCAAGCGAACAAAACCAAGAATATTATATAAATAAATATATATATGAGCACCATAAACCCTAATATAAACTTGCTTATAAGTTGTAAAAGTAATCTGAATTAAATTACAAATTGCACCTCAATTTTTTTTGAAAAATGTGTTTTGGATGAAAGACACCTATGATTCATCCATACATTCATCCATCACTTATTCATTCGTTCTGACGACATCCAGTTGATCCGGTTGCGAGAGAGACAGGGGCAAGAGCGCCCGTCGAGAAAGGGAAGAAGCGAAGGCGAAGACTACCTTGTGAGGAGGAGCTGCAGGAGGAGGAGGAGGAGGAAGAAGAAGAAGAAGAAGAAGAAGAAGATTGTTTTTGAGGTTTATTGTATCAATTTTCTGTCTTCTTTTAATCCCTTCCCTTAGTAGTAAAAGTTCATATAGTTGAGCATTTTGAGAAAGCAAAGAGGGAGGAGAAGAATGGCGGTACTACTGCAGGAGGGTCTGGCACTAAGTAGTCGGACAACACCAACAACAACTACTACCACTATTACCACCTTCTCCTCCTGCTGCAAGTTTTCCTCGTCTTTGTGGCATGGAATTATTAGGGCTCCTGGAGTTTTTGTGGCCTCAACAACAGGCAGTAGTAGGCGAAAGCTTGTGGTCAAGGCGTCCTCGGGATCCGGAGCTACGAAGGTGAAGAATAGTAGGAGATATAATATCACATTGCTTCCTGGAGATGGAATCGGGCCTGAAATTATGCGAGTCGCAGTAGATGTGCTCAAAGCTGTTGGAACGCTAGAAGGTAAAGGATGATGAAGAAGATCTCTCATCATGTCGGGCAGCTCAGCTCAGTTCTTCTTCAACAGCTTTTTCCTCACCCATGATTATGTAGTAGCCTGCAGTAGCGTTTCAGTGGTGAAAGGACTTGGAGAGAGGACAGATTCTGCTGAAGAACCTTAAACCTAAACCCGGCTTTTAGTTTTAGGGTTTGAAGGGATGATGCAGTTGGAGAGCTGATTCTGCTCAACAACTTTAAACCCTAAACCCCTATTTTGGTTTTAGGGTTTGAAGTGGTGATGTAATAATTGGAGAGCTGGTTCTGCTGAAGAATTTGTTTGACTTCTCATTAGTGCTGAACCTTAAACCCTAAACCTCTCCTTTGGTTTTTACAGGTATCCAATTTGAGTTCACAGAAAAGCTAGTAGGTGGAGCAGCAATTGATGCTGTGGGGGATCCGCTACCAGAGGATACTCTCAAATCATGCAAGGAATCCGACTCTGTGCTCCTTGCAGCTATAGGCGGGTAGAATTTGAGGGACTCTCTATTGCTGGAATCTTCTCTCTCTCTCTTCTTATCCGTTGTCTTTTTTGTAAAAGGTCAGGGATTTTAGAGCAGAGGGTTTAGGGTTAGGGTTGAATGCATGTTCCCCCGCTCAACTTTTTTTTTGCCAGAATGTGTTTCACAGTGTTAAGAGAAAAATAGGATGTGTTGTTTTACCCTTAACATATTGACTGTTCAGTGAGTCAGGTTTTGTTTTTTTGTCATCATATTGGTCTTGTGCAGTGGGTTTGGTCCAGTGATCAGGATGTTGGATAGTAGCATACTGCAGAATCTTTTGCTGATGGAAATTACAATTACAGGTATAAATGGGACAAGAATCCTCGTGAATTAAAACCAGAGACAGGTCTACTGAAGCTCCGAGCAGGCTTGGGTGTGTTTGCAAACTTCCGGCCTGCAACTGTGTTTCCTCAGGTCCAGCTCTCCATTTTTTAACACTCTGTTTGTTCACTTTTTAAAAAACCTCTTGTAATCTTTTGAAAAGTTTGGTTCTTAAGTCTGAGGGACTGAGTGTTTGATATTTTTGCATGAGCAGTTAGTGGATGCATCACCACTCAAGAATGAAATTGCTAACTCAGTCGACATCATGGTTGTCCGTGAACTCATTGGGGGTTGGACCTTCTTTACCTTCAACAAAGATCTCAATGTCTATCATGACTCACATTCCCAAGCCTGCCTGTATGCAAATTTTGGCATAGACCAAATTCATTTCATAAGCTACTGTTTTGTTAACCTAGCCTGTGTGTATCGAATTTCATGGTTTTGTACCAAGAGCAAGATTTTCATGATCTTCTTATTTATGCTTGATAGTAAAAATTTATTGACAAGGGTTTAGTTACAAGGTTAACTTAGTTTTTCCTTTGGCAGGGATCTATTTTGGAACACCCAGGGGATTTGGAACAACCATCAATGGGGATCGTACAGGCTTCAACACTGATATATATTCTGCTGAAGAGGTAAGGCAGATAATTTTGTACCAAGCGATTCCCCTCAAGACCATCTTTATGTTTCCAGTTGAAGCTGTCATTTGAGCTGGTAACATAGAGTTGAATAGAAGTTCTGATTTCAAGGGTTCAATTTTTTATATGCTATTTGAAGTTTTAGTGTGTTTTCTTGGGTCTTTGACAGGTTGACCGCATTGCCAGAGTCGCTTTTGAGATGGCTCAGAAAAGACAAGGCCGGCTATGCTCTGTGGACAAAGCTAATGTCCTTGAGGTAATAACTAGTAAACATTGCTTGTATGTCAATGCTCCAAATCGCAAAAGACTAAGCATGGCTGAATGTGTTACCTTTGAGTTCCACAAAAGCAGTGCTGTGAGAAAGATCACAATCTTGTTCCAAGAGTGTGTCTGCCTACAGGATACACTCAATGATTGTTACTTGGCTGCAGGTGTCACAACTATGGCGAGAGCGGGTCACGGCGATAGGTGCTGAGTATCCAGATGTGAACTTAACACACATGTATGTAGATAATGCAGCCATGCAGCTCATTCGCAACCCCAAACAGGTGAATTCTCTGTTTCCATGAACCACATTGAACCACCTTGTGGTTTCCAATCTGTATCTCAATCAAGATGATTGGTTCATGTCTTGTTGCACAGCAAAGTACCCACTTAATTAGACTGCTTGATCATATGGTGCTGTGAACTGATTCAGTTCAGAATTGATACTTCAAAGAGCAAGATTGAATAGTAGAGGTTGCCGGGTTTGTTTGAGGAGAAAATCTTACTCCATTTTGAAATGCCTATTTATCATTATCTCTTTCAATTGAACTGTTTTTGCAGTTTGACACAATAGTTACAAGCAACCTTTTTGGAGATATTTTGTCCGATGAAGCTTCTATGATAACAGGCAGCATTGGAATGCTCCCATCAGCCAGCATCAGTGCATCTGTAAGTCTTGGTGGAAACTGGATATATGTGTTCTCAGCAATCCCTATGAGGTTTTGATTATATAAACCCAGTCTGTAATATGGTGTAAGCCTGTGATTGTTTGATCCCATTTCTCGGATCTCAGATTCTGGCTTGAAATGCTTGATTGGTATGAAATTGTTGATGATGGCAGGGTCCAGGACTTTATGAGCCAATTCATGGTTCTGCTCCAGACATTGCTGGTCAGGTTAGACTTTGAACCCTTGTTAGAGATACTGTTGTATCTTGATTGCCACATGTATCATCCTTGGGTGATCAGTTGTGTTGGAAAGCCAGAAAGAAACTATGTGCCAGGTTTTTGATTTTGGAGTACAGGAGAGGCTTTTTGATTACTGGAACAGACTTCTATTGCTGATCAACTCCAGTCTTTGCAAAACACAGCTGCAAAAATGTGTGTAGTCATTATTTGGGTTTTGTTTTCCTGTGTTGCCAGAATGTAGGATGGCCTGCACATTAGTATTCAAGCCTGCACCTTATGTTGAATCAAAGTTTGTTTGCAAAGATCTTTTCTCATAAATATTTCTCAGCTTCTTCTGTTTCTTCTCCCTCTTTCTTTTGCTTCTTTTGTGCAATTCCTTTTTTTCTTAGAGAATGTTCATGGTTTTGTTCTGTTTATGCTAAGTGTTTTAGCCATCATCATGAGTAGTCTTCCCATTGCTTCCAGACTTGTGATAGAAACTCAGTATTTCATGTCTGCTGCTATGGCAGCCAGGCAAGTGAGTGGGAAGTTATGGTGGTCACCATGCTTTATGTAGGCCTATATATGCCATGGGCTTAGATGCTTTGCTAGTACAGGGGCAAGCCAAAATGAAATCATGCTGTTGATGCACTGGTTTGTAGGATAAGGCAAATCCTTTGGCACAAGTGCTAAGTGTAGCAATGCTATTACGGTTTGGACTTGGGGAGGCAACTGCTGCTGACCACATTGAAGCTGCAGTCATGGATGCCCTGCATAGAGGTTATCGCACTGGTGATATCATGTCAGACGGGAAGGTATGCACTTAAATCCCATCCTTCGCATATGCAGATACACTACATTGCCTCATAGACACAGCTTCAAAGCATGAGTAGATGTTACTCTTGAGTGGGCCAGGAGTTCTTACAAGAGTCTTTTCTCTCTCCAAGTTCCTGTTGACTATGAGTTAAAGAGTTATTGCTGCAAAATAGAAGAGTTTTGCCATCCCTGGGTTTTATTTTTTTGCATGTTTTTGCTGGTTGTGTTGTGCAGATGCTGGTGGGTTGCTGTCAAATGGGAGAGATTTTGCTGGAAGCATTAGGAGTTCGAGCAACTGCTAGTTTGAAGTCTTGAGGGCAATCTCACCCTTGTCAATCCTGGAATGTGAACTTCATGAAGTTTAAGAAAGTGAGACTTCAATGTTTAGGTGGTGGTCAAAAGGTCCTGTTGAGATCCCTTGGGGTTCTAGGGTTTTGAGCAGTTTCTAGGATTTGAACTTCAGCTTACTTATCACTACTAGATACCTATTGTGCTTGAGCATTTGGGAACATTCTTCGCTGTGCACCAAGTTTTGCACTGTTCTATCCATCCGGATTTGAGTTGTGTGGGCCTGCCTTGTGTCAGATGTCAGGTCAGGCATCCAGTTTGCTGGCAGTTTTGTTCATTAGTGCCGTTCAGAAGCCAGTTCAGAAGCCAGCATACGCAAAATCACTTTAGTGTAATGAGAGTGGAGCTACATTTTCTTTGGTTTTATGCTTTTTGTTAACCTGAAATGCAATAAATTTGTCCTGGGCTATCACAGTGTTGGGAAAGAGAGAAAGGAATGTCATTTACAGCGCGATCAAAATTTCAAGAATACAGTGGAGGCTTGGTATGCTATTCATCTTTATTTGAATTATTCCATAATGTGACACTAAGCCCTTGTATTTTATAATTGAAAATACAACACTTCAAAAATGTGACGTTTTTGTTCTTTCTTGAACATGTCACAGTAGAAATAAGAGCGTCTATTGATCAAGGTAGTTTGTTTGTTTTGATTGTTTGTCATGTTGAGATCTTGCAAACCTCAGTGCTCTGCACTATGCTCCTGTTATTGTTGGAAAGCCCTTGATGAGTAGGGGTGCACTAAGGTGGTTTTGAATATTTAGAGCTTATAGTACATAAGCTAATCTGTGAGCTAGTGTGTGAAACACATACCTAATACATATTTTGTGAAAACAAAGAAATCAAGGCAATTAGATGACCAATAGACTTATTGTTACATTTGAGTTAGCTGGCCTCATGGATGCTCTATGTGAATGAATTCATAAAAACTTTCAGTGTAATCAACCAAGAGTAATAAACCCTAAACCCTAAACCCATTTCAAAAAGTGAAATTGCCCACGGAGGTCAAGATTCACATGAGCATGCTCTCACAAATGGCTTTGGCTCCTTTGTGCAAATCTGAGTCATTGGACACAAACTTCACTACCTCCAACTTGGATGCAATCATATGGGAATTGTTTGTGAAACTTCAAACAGAAACAAACAATCTCTACCACAAGAGTTCAAATTACTTCGGATCTAGTTGTGGAAACTTTTGGTAATTTAAGGGGCTTGTATTTCGTTTGTGAGTTGTCAGATATCGATGAACATCAAATCTAAAGACAAGAAAACAAAATGATTTAGTCAGAGAAAAGAACCCGGAAGAACATATCCTTCATATAGTTAAATGGATTCATAAGATAAATATCACATAAGCCAGTAAAACAAGGAAAATTTAAGAATTGAAATTGAGAAGGCAAAACTACAACTCAAGTCCAATTCAAAGAATGCCACAAACATCCAAAGAGTGCCAGTGAACATCATGATCAAATCTTCCCATTGCTTTAGGAAAATGCAACCAAAACTCAAGAGAAACCTTGGTTTAGCCACCACAATATAAAGTACACCTATACATATGTACTCACTAATGTTGGTTCAAGTTCTATCTTCATTTGATCAAGTAAATTGTTCTATCTGGAATCTACTCTAATTTAACTACTTGTAGGAAGAAAAGTTTGCATATTGCCTCCTCTTCTAACTAGCTATCTAGGAGCAAAAGATGCAAAGAATATTTCTCGCCAAAATCAAGAACCCATTTGCATGAAAAGGGTTCACAAAATATCACACAATGTAAAGCATCATATTGTAAGAATGAAGTGCGGTAAGTCAGTGCTTCCTCCTTACCTGAATTCACGTGCTCCTTGACTCAGTTACCTTGATGTGCAGAGCTCACCGATTCAATGCAACAGAGAAGAAGCAGAAAATAATTTTAGAAGGTTGCAAAGAAAAACTCTCAATGGGACAGTGTGCTATCTATCCAAAGACTTCTTCAAAAGCAGAATCTCATCATGTATGTTATATGTCCTATTATTGTTCAGAGATTTCTAGCTATTGTGTACACTGCTTTGGGGTAATCCCCGGATGTAATTCTTCTCTCATCATCATTAAAGTACATGAGCTTGTCAAAGTATAGGGGTATTTTAGTCTTTACCTGTATTTTGGAAATTTTTTTGAGTGCTCCTGAACCCCATGAAGAGTTCGTAAAACCCCACTTTGCTGCAAATATGCAAAACAGATTGAAAAGGAACTCCGAGTATATTGTTAATAGTTCCGGTTTTGTCCTTTATAGCTGTTTGAACTACGTCCCCTTTGACTAAACGGACTGCGTGCTCTAGGAGAAGTTGGACTGTGACTGCGTGCTTTGTCAATAGCTCGAGTCTCAACTGGAGCCCTTATTTGCTTTGCAGCCTTCTGACGTTTCTTCTGGTATGCAAGCCAGATCTGGAAAGAGAGACCACCAAAGACCATACACACTCCACCCCATTGCTGCATGGAGAGACGGTTTTTGTTCCAGATTGAGGACATAAGAATGCTCATAAACTTACGTGTTGTGGTTACAGTTGTGTTTGTCAAAGCTCCAAAGTGGCTGATGGTTAGGAAGATGAAGTTTTGGCCAACTGCCCCACATATGCAAAACCAGAAAATGTCCCAGCTGACATCAGGGTTAGATACACAAAAGCTCAAGGCTGGATAACCACCTGCACCAGGCACCAAAAAAAGGAAGAGAGACATGTACAACGTGCCCCAGAAGTTCATGCCCATCATGATGTGCCATGCATTGACACCTGGGTACCTGTTACCTCCATAGCAACAAAGACAATAATTAGCTTCCTTCATGAGGTCCAAGGGCACAATAAAGCATGAAGTAAGCATGCTCCTGTGTGTGAGAATGAGAGAGAGACAGAAGGACAGAGAGGACCTTGCAGTAAGGGAATCTTGACTGGCATTAGTGAATCCATCACAGGCGAGGTTGATTAAGCACAGACTATAACCAAGGGAGGCATTGGGGATTGCAACTCTGCTTGGACTCAATGAGCTCTGCATCCCAAGGAGAAAACCATCCATTCATCACACCATGCTAATTTGGCTGGTGGTTTTGAAATGCCTGGATGTTACAGATATTGGAAGTGAAGGAAGGACCAGTCAGGCACTTACTTTGTTGAGAGCAAAAACAGATACACCACCTGCTACCAAGAATGTGCACAGATACTCCTGCAGAGTGTAATGCACACCATACACAATCGCTCCCATCACCATTACTGCCATCCTCCCCACTCCCAAAGGATCATCAGGTACCTTCCATGTCTCCCAAATTCAGCATTTTGTTCTTTGGTCCTTCCATTGGAATCTTCATAATAGAAGTACAAGTATAGTCAAATTGCATTGTCCTGGAAGAGTTTGAATTAGTAGAAGAAAGCAGTTTTCAAATTTGCAGAATCTTTTCAACTTGTTGCGGTTGTCTATAAAATGATGAAGGAAACCACAATACCTGGAACCATCTTGGAGGATTTGGCCAGAACCTGTTCATCACAGGGAGACAAGCAGCATATGATTCACAACACAATGGAACAAAAAAATTACATAATAGGTAATCCCATTGGTGAGGCTACTAATATCCCAGTAGCCTGTCAGGACATTCTCAGAGTCTGTAACAACCCAATCTGAATAAGAGATGAGAAACAATAAGTCAAAATCTGTAGCATCAGTAAGGGGCTACTAAAGTGGCAAGCTCTTTGCCTTGATGACACTACCCATGAACCTTGGAGTCTACAATGATTTTAAAGAACAAGGAAGTCACAGCTCAATGCAGCAATGGAAGAAGCTGGCATGTTGGGGAGAATTTCCACACCTGTGCAGGATAGCTGATGTATCTCAAGGCAAGAATACCACAAGCAGGTCCTATGGTGTTGGATACACTGGGAGCACAGTAAGCTTTCAGAGGAGGTGGGTTTGACCCATGCTGTCCTGGCCATATCCGGAGCACTGAATTGCAAGCCAAAACACAATGATGAAGCAGACAATGAGTGTATGACAGGTGAAATGTTGTATCAGAAACACAAACTTGAATTGTCAAGACTACAAGTTTTCTTTTGGTCCACTATACAATTCTGTATGTGTGAAGACATGGATTCCATTTCACAAAAGTGTGTTGAATATATGTGTGTGATCTATGGAGAGGAAAATTGCAAGGAATATATACCTAGTTGATGACAGATAGCTTTCTTAATTGGGGAAGCTTTATTTCCATTTTTTTCCAAATGGTGTGCTAAAAAATATAGGGTTCAACTAATTGAAAAAAAGAAGTTTATAATTTACTTAAATATAAACACAGTGCTTAGAATTGGATAATGAGAATGTATATTTTAATGTTAATAAAATATTCATTTAATATTTTATTATTTCATAGCATGCCAAAAAATACCCCCATTAATTCACATGTCTGATAAAATATACAAAGAGTAACTTCCCCTAGACTGCTTTCTTACTGGTGAAAGACCAAAGGAAGCACACTGCACATTGCATCAGGTTCAGGAAAGCGAGGTATTGAAATCTTTGCTCATCCTTCCCATACTTTTTCGTGGATCTGTACCACATACATACATGTACGAAGAAGCTCAAAATTAGTTTTGCCATGGCATAGAGGCATGGCTTTCATGAGGAGCGACTCAAGGGAAAATGTTGCAACCCTGCCTTCTCTTAGATCCTATTAAACAATTGGACTTCCTCTTCATGAAATTTCACCAAGAGATGAAGATCTTGATCTTGAACTACTCTTGGTCTTGACCTGATCATCATTGATCCAAAATGTATAAATGGCATGAAACTCTTTAGTAGACCTCTCTGTTTCTGAGCTTGTTTCCAAGGATTTCTGCCTCTACTTTTTAGTGCTTTCCATTTTGGCTGTCAGATCTGTGTGCTCCTGTGATACAGACAGCCTATTGCAGACAGGAGGAAAATGATGGAAAGAAATTTCCACTAATTTAAGAACTGCATAATAGAGGGGGGGAAGCACTACTGACATGTTCTCTTGAAGCAATCCCTGTGAGATGTAGGAAGCATAGATGGCCGCCACGCAGAGGAAGAACGTGGCCGTCTTCGATACATTTGACTCCCCCGACTTTGATGATGATGATGGTGACGGGGTGTCATTGCCGCTTGAAACATCACTCCTGGCCTTCCCGCCTATTCTTCCCTTGCCTCGCATCCAGCTTCTTCTCAAGTGTCACGGATTTAGATGTACTTGAATGTGTCGTCTATTCCTGTTCCGTCTTTTCCTCCTCCTCCTCCTCCTTCTTCTTCTTCTACTTTTACTGATCTGTGAAAGGCTCTTGGTGCTCCTCTACTACCACCGTTTTGCTCTGTTTTTTTTCTTTAATATTTTTAATTTGCTTTCTCTCTGGCCTAGAGCGGCTAGAACTTTTGCTCCTCTCAACGTTTGTCTCGCGAGTTCACATGAATTTTCTTTGCTTTTCAACCTGATGGAAAGTTAGATAGTTCCTCCTCCTCTTTCACGATCGACCACCGTTCCAACTGCTGCTGCTGCTGTTCCTGCACTAAATTAATGCTATGTTCCGGCGTCAGTATCTCCTGGAGAATGCTATTATTCTTTTCTCGCGTCATCCTCCTCCTCTGCTCTGCTGCGCCGCCAAGGCTTTCTTCTTCAACCGGCGATCTGCAAACTCTCCGCCGCTGGCTCGCTCCTTGTTACTGCACGATTGATTGCCTCTCTCCCCTTGCGAACATTCTCTCTCGTCGCGCACAAGACGCCAACGGCCAACCGTCCGCAACGAAAGGTCACCCCGCTGCCTTCACATGCCCCTTTCCCCCTTCTCACTAACTAGTTAACCCTAACGAGCTACCAACTTAACTTAACCCTCTTCCCCCTTCTCGTTAACCAGCTAACCTCTAACTTAACCCTAACTAGCTACTAACTACTAACTAATTATCTAACTAGCTATTAACTATTAACTAATTATCTAACTACCTACTAATTACAAATTAATTAGTTAACTAACTTACTAACTATCAACTAACCACTAATTATCAACCTACTAACTACCTACTAATTCTTAACTAACTAATTTGTATCTCATTTTGAATTGAATTCAAGACCTTGTCTTTCATTTGGTGGTCAAAGTGATCCTTCAAAAATGGCTTAACAAAAATTTGTCTTTAAAAGCTTTGTTGCTCCTTCAGTTATTTGAAACTTATGATGAAAGAAAATGTGAAGCATTTGTTTTAAGCACTTTTAAAAAAAAATAAAAATCATGAATTAACAAGGAATTTTGTATCTAAAAATTATCATCTTCCAATTAATCTTTTCCTTATATTATTATATGTTCAAGACAATGCCAATAACATTCTAAGGTTTCTTCAATATTCCAAGGTCTAGCAAGTTCCAAGTTCACTTTGGAATTCCTTTAATGGGATTGAGTTTCCCATGTGATAATTTCAAGCACTTAAGTTGAAAATGTCTTAAAATACCTATGTGTTATCAACTCATTATTTAGGCATATACCATATTACCAACACTAATTATATTATTTTCAAAAATGTTGAATTTTTTCCACCCAAAGATTTCCAAAGAACAAAGTTTTTTTAGGAAGGAAAAAATAGAATCTTCAAGAATACTTTATTTGTTGAAATAAAAGTTTAGTTTTATTAATTAATTAATTAGTTATTCAATAGATTATGTGTTGAAGTTGCCCAAGTACTATGGTATTAGTAGCATACTTCAAAGGGGATGATGCAAAGTGCGTGGAATGTAAGCAACAAACATGTTTTGTTCCTCTTAAATGTAAACTATGATTCTTTCAAGAGATGGATTTTAGGAGAGTCACTTGCATGTTGTAATAGGTGTCGAAAAGACATTAAAAATTTCATTAGCCATTTGATAGAGAGGAAAATAGTCATTAACATGACTACTTAGCATGCAAATCACGAGATAATATTGTATTGATTTCGCAATGGAACTTAACACAAAATTAGGAACATACCAAGAATATACATACACAAGGGTTAATGTTGTAAGGTGAAACATGTAAATTCAAGGCTAGACTCAACTAGGGCGTTCTATGAAGAACCACAAGGCTATTCTTATTTGCTTAGCCCCCAAGTAGTGAACAATTTGAGTGTTTGGTCATGGGTAATGTTTAGTGATAGGGTAGGTTACCCTATTGTGTTGGCTTATTGCTTTGCGAACGTCACCTCATCATGAGATCTTACCCCTTCTAAAATTCCTAAAACATGAAGCGAAGTTTATCAAGAACCTAAAGTACGGGGCACACAAGGGTTCTTACACCTACTCCTTAGGGTGAGAGGGATTTATGCCTCTAAGTAAGGGCAATATCCCTTCCATCGTCGAGGAATAGGCATAAGATCCCTCTCGTTTCCTATGAGCAATAGTCACCTACATGAAATGCCTCTAAGAAATTTCTCTAAGGCCCATTTTAGACAAGGGTTCAAGGAGCAGGCTCTAATGAAATTGAGCATTCCTAATGGTCAAGAACTTTAAATTGGTTCCAAAGCCTTTAGATAGAGGTCTAGGACCAAGACAAATCAAATTGTGATTTAACTTGCTAACACACAACATCATTTTGGAGAGAAAACCAATTGATCCCAACCAAAAAGAAGAGCTTAAAAGAGAGCTCATGGTTTTGGAGAACAAAAGTGTTAGCTAGAGTTCAAGGTTGTTTATTTCTTTGTTTTTTGTTCTTTTTCATTGTTTTTTATTAACCTTGTTGTTCAAATTCTATGAGAATGTAAGACATGCTATGGATTGAGGATATTGTTGCAAGTCCCCCATTTTTGACCATCTTTAAAGTTGACATGGCTCTTCTTGTGGATCCTTACAAGGTGATTGTTAGAAGAAAGAGTGCATTTTCAACTCTTTTCAAATGCACAAAATGAAGATGAATCAAAAGGTGTGGTAGAAAATGAAAAGTTGGAACACCAATTTTCACAAGTGAAAGGGGATTTGAACAAAGTGAAGGTTATCATGAACATTGCATGCAAAAGATCATCATCCCATGCAAATGTTACTTCTACCATAATTGGGATGTACATCACATGCAATTAGACATTTAATTTAATCTGTATGTATCTCATATATATATATCTCATAGATATATATATGTATCTTATAGTTCCAAAAATTACTTGTGCATAAAAAACCATAAATATCTAATTTTAAAAATAAATTGAAAAAAAAAAGCTTGATAGGATATTGATATCCAACTCTTTTTACCCTATATTTTTCATATTATTTATTTTTGTAAATATAATTATGCCAATGCTTTACTCAAGGTATAACACCCTGGTCCTCATGAGTTAGCCTACACATGACTCCTCCTTTCTGGACCTGCCCAGTTTTTGCTGCTGCCCTGGCGGGCACTAACCCAAAATGAGTTGGGAATTAGTGCCAAGGGGTCCCTACACCCAGCAGCAGTTACGCCAGCCTTTTTTTCTTGGCTAAAAGAAAATTTTAAATGGCTAAATTTTTATTTGTTTTTGGTTTTCTAATCACCACAATTCTACAGTTTTTTTTTTTTTTTTTTTTTGTAACAATTTACATTTTTTTTTTTTTTTTTTTTTTTTTTTTATTTGTTCCATATTTGGTTTTAGTTTTTTTTTTATGTTTTGTATTACGTTCA